>Ga0209567_10000214_pt1 | contig 30960 bp, 24 predicted proteins | sample COG_12_FD_184756 | JGI IMG/M metagenome (GOLD analysis project Ga0209567, IMG submission 184756) | Pelagic marine sediment microbial communities from the LTER site Helgoland, North Sea, for post-phytoplankton bloom and carbon turnover... | ecosystem: Environmental > Aquatic > Marine > Neritic... | reverse complement strand
TCGGCACGAATCGTGTCGCGCGCCTCCACGGTAAACGCACCGGGGCCCGTTATCGAAAACTTGAGGGCACCTTTGCCTAGCAGTTCCAGCTGTTCCCTGAGTTCCGCCACCGCGGCCGCCTGGCCGTCCAGGTTGAACGCGTCGGCCTGCATCTCCAGTATCAACAGACTGCGTTTTCGGTCACGGGACATCCAGACATTATCGATGCGCAGCGGACCGCTTTCACTCTGACTGACAAGGAGCTGGTCGATGAATATTTTGGAAGCACCCACCGGATCCTTGGCAAGGAAACTTTTCTCGAACAGTGCGGTTGACGATGCCAGGCCCCGCAGCCGCTCCTGCAGGGATTCCCGCAGGCCTTCCACGCTGAATCTGTGCGCCACGTCCAAAGGAGCGACGAGGTACCGATTCCTGAATATCAGATCCCTGTCCGCATCGTTCAGGTCGTGCTCACCATTGAGGACACGGGCAAATTTTTCAGATTCCCTCAGCCTGGCCGCCAGCGCCGTATTCACCTGGCGCAGCGACTGCTCATCGGCACCGGCGATAGCAACGAACAGCAACTTCGAGGTCGCACCCTTGCCGAGTTGCGTGATCAGGATTTTCTCGGCTGAGGTCGTTACGGCCGGCAGGAATACGCCGAGATCGGTAACTACCCTGAACTGCGTCGCGATCGCCCAAAGCGACGCGGCCAGAACAGCCGCCAGAAGCACCCTCGCGCTCAGCCCGATCAGCAATGATCTATCAGGCATATATTACGAGACCGTCACCGGTGCAGTATTCAATTTCTCTCGACTTTGAGATATTCCAGGTTTATGACCGACCAGTCTCCATCGGTCTCGCGTATCTCCGCGCGATCGATCAAATCACCGCTGCCTTCGAAGTACAGACTGTCGAGCTTCTTGCGCAGAGCTTCTTCTTTGGGGGTCAGTTTGACGGTCCACCGTTCTTCGGTGCCGCTGATTTCGAGATCGTAACGGGCCTCGAGCAGCTCCTTTTTACCCGACATCGTGGCCTCGGCGCTGTCGACCAGCCCCTTAACCAGCGGATGCGCATCGGCGGCGATGAACTGGGTCCTGCTTTGTCCTTCCTGCGCTTCCTTTTCCTGTTCGATCTTGACGCCATTTTCGTCGACGGTAACGATCTCCGGGAACGGTTTGTACGTCTCTTTTATGAACGTACGGGGCGCTTTGTAGACGAAATTGCCGTTGAGTTTTATCGGTTCGACGAGAAATGTCGAGTGTCGAATTTCATTGAAACTCGCTTTGGCATATTGCAGTCCCCGCAACGCGTCCATCACGGCATCGACTGTCCATTCCTGAGCCTGGGCCTGTCCAATGCCGGACACGCAGCCTGCGACCCATGCGGCAATAAGCAGCGACTTCTTAAGTGTCTGGACGATATCGATCTCCCGCGGCATGCGGGGATTATAAACGGAGTATGCCTTACGAGTCAGATTGCTGGCCTGAATGCTGAAACAGGGCGGCCGGCAAGCCGTGCTTAATCAACCACGGATATGATAACCCGGTCGTGCTCGAAGTAGACTGTGTAACGAGGGTAGTACCAGCGCGTAATCGGTGGTTGCCCTACGGCGGGGGCCTGGTTGTCAGGATCACCGAACCGTGCGGTGACCGTTGTCATGGACATGTAGTTCGTCGGTACGCTGCCGGTATACGGCTCGCGGTCCGTCGACGGGGATGCTGCCGTTTGCATAGGCTCGGCGGAAGGCGGCTCCGTGGCCACCAGCCCGGCGGCAGCCGTGCTGGATGTGGCGGAATCTGTGTAGCGCCACTCGCTGGCCGCTGGGGCCGGACCCGAGATACCCAATATTCCGAGTGCTGCGGCCATCAGGATCATTTGTTTCATCGTCGCCACTCCAGGCTTTTTGCGGTCTTATAACCATCTTTGACCACCTATGGACGGTTGTCAATTTCCGCCCACCGGGACGAAACCGAATGGCAGATGAATAAGGCGATCGCAAACACGACCAGAGCGCCGCCCTGATGGGCCGCCGCCATAGCCAGCGGCACCGAGTAGACCAGGGTTGATATGCCCAGCGCGATCTGTACGACCAGCGCCAGAAGCAGCAGGGTAGCACTCTTTTTGATGCCCTCGCCGCCGCGCAGTGCCACCACCCAGATACCCGCAATGAAAATCGCCACCAGAACGGCCATGCAGCGATGGATGAACTGGACAGTGGCAATATTCTCGAAAATGTTGGCCCAAATGGGCTGCAACGCCCACATGCCCTCGGGGATCCACCTGTCGTGCATTTTGGGATAGGTATTGAATGCGAATCCCGCCCGGGTTCCAGCAACGAATCCGCCGGTGGCGATCATGACAACCACGGCGAACAGCACAACCCAGGCGTGGCGCCTGATGCCGGAAGGAATGTGTACCGGCTGCGCCCGACGCGCCAGATCAAACACCAGCCACAGCATATAGCCGAGAATGAACACGGCCAGCATCAGGTGCGCCGTCAGTCGGTAGGCACTCACTCTGGGAACATCGATCAATCCACTCTTGACCATGTACCAGCCCAGCAGCCCCTGCGCACCGCCGAGCAGGAACAGCAGCAGCAAGCGTGCGGTCAGCCTTCGGTCCAGCCGGCCGGTCATCAAAAAAAACAGAAATGGCAGCAGGAACACGATGCCTATCGATCTGCCCAGCACTCTGTGCGTATATTCGAAATAGAAAATGCGCTTGAATTCGCCCAGACTCATCCCCTTGTTGACGATCTGATACTCCGGGAAGTCCTGGTACCTGGCAAATACTTCTTGCCATTCACCCGCGGTCAGGGGGGGTATGACGCCCATGATCGGATCCCAGTCGACCATGGACAAACCGGAGTGCGTCAAACGGGTCACGCCCCCCAGCACAATCATGCTGAATATGAGCACGCAGCAGATCGTCAACCAGATGATAATCAGTCTGCTATTGTCTTGGCTCGTGGTCATTGGTTTGCGAAGCGGCTAATACTGAGAATTAACAGGAATAAGGACCGACGCGGTGAAGCACCCGCGCCTGCCGACTCGGGTCACACTTTGCTGAACACCAGGGTGCAATTGGTTCCGCCAAACCCGAAACTGTTGGACATCACTGAATACAGCTCGGCCTCCATGGTTTCGCGCACGATGGGAAACCCTTCCGCGGCCGGATCGAGTTTGTCAATGTTGGCCGATTTCGAGATAAACCCCCGTTTCATCATCAGCAGCGAATAGATTGCCTCGCAAACACCCGCGGCACCCAGGCCGTGCCCGGTCAGGGACTTGGTCGAACTGAAGCGCGGCACATCGTTTTCGAATACCTCGGCCAGCGCCTCGAGTTCCTTGATATCCCCCACCGGCGTACTGGTACCATGAACGTTGATATAGTCGATCGGTCTGTCGAGGCCTTCCATGGCCTGCCGCATGCATCGGACCGCTCCTTCCCCGGACGGTTGCACCATGTCTGCCCCGTCCGATGTGGCGCCGTAACCGGTCAGCTCGGCATATATTCTGGCCCCTCGCTTTACCGCACGCTCCATCTCCTCCATGACAAGAATTCCGCCGCCCCCGGAGATGACAAACCCATCCCGGTCCGCGTCGTAAGGCCGGGAAGCAATCCCGGGCGTATCGTTGTACTTCGATGACAGCGCGCCCATTGCGTCGAACAGGACAGAGGTGGTCCAGTGCACCTCTTCGCCGCCCCCGGCAAAGACCACGTCCTGCTTGCCGAACTGAATGAGCTCCGCCGCATGCCCAATACAGTGCGCACTGGTCGCGCAGGCCGAACTGATCGAATAACTCATGCCCTTGATTTTCATCGCGGTGCCGATACAGGCCGCATTGGTGCTGGACATGGTTCGCGTCACCATATAAGGACCGACCTTGCGTACGCCCCGTTGCCGCAGCAGATCCGCGGCTTGCACCACATTTTTTGGAGATGCGCCCCCGGAACCCACGATCAGCCCGATACGGGGATCGGATATCTCATCCGGCGTGAAGCCGGCATCTGCGACAGCTTCCTCCATCGCGATGAAGTTGAATGCGGAGGCGGCGCCCATGAATCTAAGCACCCTGCGATCGATATGCTCCTGCAGGGACACATCAATGGTTCCTTCGACGTGGCTGCGCAGACCCATATCCGCGTATTCCTGATTAAACTGCACGCCCGATCTTGCATTGCGCAGGCTGTCCGTCACTTCCGCCTTATTGTTACCGATGCTGGAAACGATACCCAAACCGGTGACAACTACTCGCCGCATTCTTCCTCCTTACAACGATTCCGTCGATCTGAACAGGCCGACCCTCAGATCTTTGGCCATATAAATAATTTCACCGTCGGCCTCTACGATACCGTCGGCAATGCCCATATGCAGTTTACGTATTATGACGCGCTTTAGATCGAGGCGATATCGGACGAGTTTCGTACGCGGGGTAATTTGACCGGTAAATTTAACTTCGCCTGAACCCAGGGCGCGGCCACGACCCGGACCGCCGCACCAGCCGAGGAAAAAGCCCCCCAGTTGCCACAAGGCATCCAGACCCAGACAACCTGGCATTACGGGGTCGCCTTCGAAATGGCATCCGAAAAACCAGAGTTCCGGCTTGATGCCGAGTTCCGCCTCGATCGATCCCTTGCCGTGCTCCCCGCCGCTGCCGCTGACGTGGGATATTCTGTCAAACATCAGCATCGGTGGAAGCGGCAACTGCGCATTGCCTGGCCCAAACAACTCTCCCCGGCCGCACGACAGCAGTTCTTCGTAGTCGTAGCTTTGTTTGGGCGTAAATGACACTTTATTGGTTGAATCGATTGAAGGCCGTAGCCTACCTTGGCGAGACCAAAAATCAAGCATTGCTGTCGTCCGCGGATCCGAGGGCGGAGGCTAAATAAGACTATGGGGGCATAAGGCAACGGTTTAAAGCGGCTTGATAGACGGCGGCGTGCCGCAAATCAGTAATATCTCTGCCATCCGCTGTCAGAAAACCGCTGCAGCATCCAGCCGCCGCCATTATTGATTCCAACGTCAAGAATGATCTAAACTGGCGTTGCGCTCTCTGGTATACCAAGACTAAACCCCGAATATCCCGGGGAGCAATTAACCCAACCGTCAGCGAGCGCTTTTCTATCGTTGATATAAATTGTAATTATCTTAGTTATCATGAACAGAGGAGTTCAGCATGACTGATAAACCAGCGACACGCAGAAAATTCCTGAAAACGGGTGCGGCGACCGCCGCAACCGGAATAACCGCCGCCACCATGCCCAGTATCGTGGTCGCCGCGGATCCCATCGTTCTCAAAGTCCAGGCGGCGTGGGGCGGCGGGATCTTCCTTGAGTTTGCCCAGGACTACGTCGATCGCGTCAATAAGATGTCCGGCGGAAGCCTGAAGATCGATCTGCTGGGCGTCGGCGCGGTGGTGAAGACCGCTGAGATGCAGACCGCGGTGCACAAGGGTGTGCTGGACGGCGCTCATCTGGTAACCGCCTATTGGTATTCAAAGAGCCCGGTGGCATCGCTATTCGGCACCGGCCCGTGTTTCGGCTGGTCCGCCAACGAACTGATGGGCTGGATCCAGTACGGCGGCGGCAGGGAGCTCTACAACGAACTCATGCACGACCGGCTGAAGCTGGACCTGGTGGGCTTTTTCTCCGGCCCCATGCCCGCGCAGCCACTGGGTTGGTTCAAGGAAGAAATCAAAGGTTCCGACCAGATGAAAGGCTTGAAATACCGCACAGTAGGCCTCGCGGCCGACGTGCTGCAGGAAATGGGTATGTCCGTGGTGCAGCTGCCAGGCGGTGAAATTCAGCCCGCCCTGAAGAGCGGCCTGATAGACGCCGCCGAGTTCAACAATCCCACATCGGACAAGGACTTCGGCATGCAGGATGTGTCAAAGTACTATCACCTGGCCAGTTTCCACCAATCCCAGGAGTGCTTTGAAATCATCTACAACAAAACGCTGTTCGACAAGCTGCCCGAAGAGCACCGCGCGATCCTTGAATACGCCTCTGAGGCGGCGTCCTCCGACATGGCATGGAAGGCCATGGAGCGTTACTCGCAGGACCTGGTCACGCTGAAGAAAGACCACGGCGTCAACGTGTTCCGAACGCCTGACAGCGTCATGCAGGAGCAGTTGAAGGCCTGGGATATCGTCATCGAACGCATCAGCAATGATGACGAGTTCTTTGCCCAGGTGGTCGCCTCGCAAAAGGACTGGGCCCAGCGTCACGGTGCCTATGCTCTGAACAACGCCCCCGACTACCGCGGCGCTTACGAGCATTATTTCGGCAAGCTCTGACATGCCGGCCTGCAGCAACGGCTGAGCATGACGGAACGACCAAGGTCAAGGGCGGCGCACCCAGCGCCGCCCTGTTTTTATCCGCTCCGGTTCCCGAGGTCTCGTGATGACCCGAATCCTGCATTTTATTGACAGCCTCAGCGCCTGGATGGGCAAGGCCTTCGCCTGGTGCATCGTTATCCTCACCTTTTCCACCTGTTACGAGGTCTTTGTCCGTTACGTGCTCAACGCGCCCACCGTCTGGGCGTTCGATATGAGCGTGCAGATGTATGGCGCGCTGTTCATGATGGCGGGGGCCTACGCACTGTCCCAGGACGCGCACGTACGCGGCGACGTCCTGTACCGGCTATTCCCCAAGAAGACCCAGGCGATCGTGGACCTGATTCTGTACATCGTATTTCTTGCCCCGGGTGCGCTGGCATTGATCTACTACGGCTACGGATTCGCAGCGGACTCTTGGTTCTACAAGGAGGTGAGCTGGAGCAGCCCGTCCCGGATCCAGATCTATTTCTTCAAGTCGCTGATCCCGGTCTCGGGCATGCTGATTCTGCTGCAAGGCATCGCAGAGGCGACGCGCTGCGTGATCTGCATTAAAACCGGCGAATGGCCGCCGCGCCTGCACGACGTCCAGGAAACCGAAACCATGCTCATGCACGAGCAGGAAGATCTGTCGAACTCGGAACAGTATCGTGACTGACCCGCAAATCGCCATCGTGATGCTCGGCCTGTTCATTTTTATGGTCATGCTGGGCTTCCCTATCGCGTTCACACTAATCGCGATGGGTCTCGGATTCGGCTACTACGCGTATTACGACCCGCTGCGGATGCAGACGATATTCGACAACAGGATTTTCGACCTGTTCGTACAGAACACGTTCTCGGTCATGTCCAACGACGTGCTGGTGGCGGTGCCGCTGTTTCTATTCATGGGGTACGTGGTGGAGCGGGCCAACATCGTCAACCGATTGTTCTTCAGTATTCAACTGGCGGCCCGCAATCTGCCGGGCTCCATGGCCGTGGCCGCCCTGGTCACTTGCGCCGTGTTTGCCACGGCAACCGGCATTATCGGCGCGGTGGTGACCCTGATGGGGATGCTGGCGTTGCCCGCCATGCTCGAAGCGGGCTACGAGCACAAGTTCGCCACCGGTGTGATCTGCGCCGGGGGCTGTCTGGGCATCCTGATACCCCCGTCCATCATGCTTATCGTCTACTCGGCGATCGCCGAGATATCGCCGCTTCGGCTATATGCCGCGGCAATGTTCCCCGGCCTGCTGCTGGCGGGTCTGTATATGGTGTACGTGATCGGGCGCGCCTCATTCAACCCAAGCCTCGCACCGAAACCCCGGGAGGAAGACGTGCCGGCGTTGGGCCGGATACTCTGGGAACTGCTGACCTCGTTTATCCCGCTGGCGGTGTTGATTCTGAGCGTGCTCGGTGCGATCCTGATGGGACTCGCGACGCCCGCTGAAGCAGCGGGCGTCGGCGCATTCGGCGGTCTGGTGCTGGCTACGCTGTACCGGTCCCTAACCTGGTTACGCTTGAAGGAGGCGGTGTTTCTCACCGCCAAGACTTCGGCCATGGTGTGCTGGCTGTTCGTCGGGTCGTGGACGTTCGCCTCGGTGTTTTCCTACCTCGGCGGCCACGACCTGGTCAAGGAATGGGTGCTGGCGATGGATATCGGCACGGTCGGATTCCTGATTCTGGCCCAGGCCATCATCTTTTTCCTCGGTTGGCCGTTGGAATGGACCGAAATCATCATCATCTTCGTGCCGATTTTCCTACCCATGCTGGAGACCTTCAACGTGAATCCCCTGTTCTTCGGGATACTGGTTGCGTTGAACCTGCAGACTTCATTTCTGACTCCACCGATGGCCATGGCCGCGTACTATCTGAAGGGGGTGGCACCGCCCTACATTCAGTTGATGGAAATATTCCGCGGCATCATGCCCTATTTGCTGATCGTCATATTTGCCATGGTCATGTTGTACAACTTTCCGCAGATCGCGCTGTGGTTGCCGGATTATCTGTTCGGTAAAGTGCCTTCCTGACCGGGGTATTTTGAATTGGCCATCGATAGCGTCCACCTCGGCGCGCGGGAGGCCGCGGAGGCAATACGTTCGGGCAAGGTGTCCTCACGGGAACTGATCCAGGCTTGTCTCGACAGAATCGACCAGTTCGACAAGGAGATCGGCGCCTGGGTGCATTTAGACGCCGAACTCGCGCTTGAACAAGCCCGGCAAGCCGACGAATCCCGACGGCGAGGTCACGCGACCGGGCCCCTGCACGGCGTCCCCGTGGGTATCAAGGACATCATCGATACCTTTGATCTGCCCACCGAGCGCGGGACCGCTCTATGCGCCGGCAGGACGCCGTCAAAAGATGCCGCGCTGGTGGCGACTCTGCGCGAGGCGGGCGCCATCATACTCGGCAAGACGGTAACCACTGAACTGGCGGTATACACTCCCGGCAAAACCCGCAATCCGCACAACCTTGAGCGTACGCCCGGCGGCTCATCGAGCGGATCCGCAGCCGCCGTGGCGGCATTCATGACCCCCCTGAGCGTCGGTACCCAGACCAATGGTTCGGTAATCCGGCCCGCGTCGTTTTGCGGCGTATACGGATTCAAGCCGAGCTTCAGCAGAATCTCCCGCCGCGGCGTTCTGGCCCAGTCACGCCCGCTGGATACCGTGGGTGTGTTCGCACGCAATCTGGACGACCTGGCCCTGATCTCAGATGTGCTGATGGTTTACGATCAGGACGACCCGGACATGCGTCCCCGGGCCCGGCCGGCGATTTCACGCACGCTGGCTGAACCCCCTCCCGTGGAGCCGCGGCTGGCTTTCGTGCGCACACCGGCGTGGGATCGGGCCGAGCAGGCGACCAAGGACGCCTTCAGGGAGCTGATCGAACATGCCGGGGACCGAGTCGAGGTGGTGGATCTGCCGCCGCTATTCAGCAAAGCACTGGACGACCACAAGGCCATCATGGAGGCCGATCTGGCAAAAAGTTTTGCAAGCCTGTACCGCAGAGGTGCCGCAAAAATAAGCAAGAAGCTGCAGGGCATGATCGAGCAGGGCCAGCGCGTGTTGGCGACGGAATACAATGAAGCCGTGGACCGCATTCAGGATTACAATACGGTACTGGATGAGTATTTCGTCGACTATGATGCGTTACTCACCCCGTCTACGCCTGGCGAAGCTCCAGACATATCGTCCACCGGAGACCCTGTATTTTGCACGATCTGGACGCTGTGCGGCACACCGGCGCTCAATCTGCCCCTGCTCCAGGGTCCTGCTGAAATGCCCCTGGGCGCACAGCTGATCGGCGCCCGGGGTGATGACGCCCGGCTTTTCAGGACAGCTCGCTGGCTGGTGGAACGCCTGGACCAGTGAACGCTCGATCCCTGTTCGGTGGCAAATTCACATCAACAATGAGGTGAAAACAAAATGGACAATATGATTACCGGTATTCTGTCGGCCGGACTGTTTATCGCTTTCGTAGCGGGGCTGGCAGAATCCATCGGTGCCATACCGTTTATGTTCATCGTCGGGATTGTATCTGTGATGCTGCTGGTCGACCTGGTGCAGTCCATAAAACAAGGATTTTCCGGCAAAGACCAGCAACGCGACGATTGAACTCCTGAATTGAACTGGTACAAATTCCTCTTCGACCCGCCGTTCAGGTTAGTCGGTTTTTTCTATCGGGCCTATCACGCGAATCGCGACCGTTTTTCCTGGTTCGCATCGAGACAGTGGGTCTCGTCGGGGCTCAGGAAAGTGACCGTGCTGACGTTGTTTCTATGGATTGTAATCTGGCTGCTCGCGTCCGATGAGAGTCGTGATCAATTGACCAATGCAGTCATAGAAAATATCGGCACGCTAGGAAGCGCATTTTCCGATTAGCGCGGCAGGATCCAACTCGAAGGTCTAATTTACACGCGGGTCGAGATCACCAGAAGAATAACGCGACGTCATATTTTCCAGGCTGACCGGTCTGATTTTGGAGGCGTTACCCGCGGTATCGAAAGCCTCGTATCGACTCTTGCAAATATCACTCATCGCCGCCTGCGCGGCGCCCAGATATTTCCTCGGATCGAACTCGGCGGGGTGATCGTTGAAATATTTCCTGATCGAGCCCGTCGAGGCCATCCGAAGGTCCGTATCGATGTTGACTTTTCGCACGCCGTGTCTGATTCCTTCACGGATCTCCTCGACCGGCACGCCATAGGTTTCACCCATCTCACCGCCGTGGGTGTTGATGATTTCGAGCCAGTCCTGCGGCACGGAACTCGAGCCGTGCATCACCAGATGGGTGTCGGGTATGCGGGCGTGGATTTCCTTGATGCGATCGATGGCCAGTATATCGCCGGTGGGCGGTCTGGTGAATTTGTATGCGCCGTGGCTGGTACCTATGGCAATGGCGAGAGCGTCAACGTGGGTATCCTTGACGAACTGCGCCGCCTCCTCGGGGTCGGTCAGCAGTTGATCGTGCGTGAGCTTGCCTTCGGCGCCTGAACCATCTTCCTCCCCGGCCTCGCCGGTTTCGAGAGATCCGAGGCAGCCGAGTTCGCCCTCCACCGATACGCCGCAGGCATGCGCCATGTCGACCACGTGCCGTGTAACACTCGAGTTGTACCCATAGTCCATCGGTGTCTTCATATCTTCACCCAGGGAACCGTCCATCATGACCGACGAAAATCCAAGCTGGATCGACCTCTGGCACACTGCCGGTGATCCGCCGTGATCCTGGTGCATGACCACCGGGATATGGGGCCATTCCTCTATCGCCGACAGGATGAGATGCCTCAGAAAAGGTGCACCGGCGTATTTGCGAGCCCCGGCCGATGCCTGCACGATTACAGGGCTATCGGTCTCGTCCGCGGCCTCCATGATGGCACGCATTTGCTCCAGATTGTTGACGTTGAATGCCGGGCATCCGTAGTCGTTTTCAGCTGCGTGGTCAAGCAGTTGTCTCAGCGAAATCAAAGCCATAGTAGTCTCCCAAACAAATAGTAATGCCGCTACGGGGTCGTTGCCCAGTTTTCGCTCATACTACCAGTATCTTCATCGAATTAGTGCCTCCTACGACGCCGGTGAGTTCGCCCTGGGTAACGATTACCGAATCGCCTTGGTTGACCACACCCAAGCGGAGAAGCTCTCGCAACACGTCACTCTGGGCCTGATCGCCGCGCTGGCCATCCTTGATATCGAAATAGATCGGATAAACGCCGCGATACAAGGTCACCCGGCGCAGCGTGGCAATCTGCCTGGACATGGCGAATATGGGCAGTCCGCTGCTGATGCGGGACATCCATTTTGCCGTTTTTCCCGATTCGGTCATGGTGACGATGGCGCGCACGTCGAAATGATTCGCCGCATACATCGCCGCCATGGCCACCGCTTCTTCTATGGTCTCGAACTTTGCGTCGAGCCGAAGGCTGGAGATCATTGTCACACGCTGGCGTTCGGCACCGACGCAGATGCTGGCCATCCTTTCCACCACGGTGACGGGGTAGTTTCCAATCGCGGTTTCCGCCGACAGCATGACGGCATCCGTCCCGTCCATGACCGCGTTGGCTACATCGAGCACCTCCGCCCGCGTGGGCTGAGGATTGTCGATCATGGACTGCATCATGTGCGTCGCCGTGATGACGATACAGTTGCCGTTGCGCGCGCGCCGGATGATTTTTTTTTGAACACCGGGTAGTTCGGCATTGCCGATTTCCACACCAAGATCACCGCGGGCGACCATGACCGCATCCGACGCATCCAGGATTTCGTCGATATTATCCATCGCATCGGCACGCTCGATCTTTGCCACGATGTGTGCCCGCCCCCCCGCCGCTTCCAGCAGCCACCTGGCCTGCCTGACATCCTGGGCGGTGCGTACGAAGGACACGGCTAGATAGTCGGCTTCGAGACGGGCCGCGAGCTTTATGTCCTCCAGATCCTTTCTGGTCAACGCCCCGGCAGTGAGCCCGCCGCCCTGCATGTTCAATCCCTTGCTATCGGACAACACGCCGCCGTTGTGCACGCGGCAGTGGATTTCGTTCTTTTCCAGCTTTTCAACCACCATGGAGACGTTGCCGTCGTCGAGAAGCAGCACGTCACCGGCTTCGACGTCGTTCATCAGGTCCTTGTAAGTCACTCCCACGCGATGTTTGTCGCCGTCTTTCTCACCCAGGCTTATGTCCAGAATAAAGGGCTGATCATTCTCGAGCTCGACATATCCGTGCTTGAATCCCTCTATGCGGATCTTGGGCCCCTGCAAATCCACCATGATTGCAACGTGGCGGTCCTGTCGCTTCGAGCGTTCTCGGATGACGTTGACGCGCTGCTGATGGGTTTCGAAATCCCCGTGAGAAAAGTTGACGCGAGCGACGTCCATGCCGCTCCGGATGAGTTCGTCCATGGTATCGATATCGTCGGTTGCCGGCCCCACCGTTGCGACAATCTTGGTACGGCGGAGCACTACCGTTCCCCGGCCTGCCCGCAGTCGGTCGCCGCGCTTGACGAGCCGATCAGCACGGTCACGCGCGCAGGTTCAAGAGGGATTTAATCAACATCTCTTTGCTCCAGCATATCGACGGCCGGAAGCGTCTTACCTTCCAGAAACTCGAGGAAAGCACCTCCACCGGTCGAGATATACGATATGCCGTCCCTAACGCCGTACTTGTCTACCGCGGCCAGGGTATCGCCCCCGCCGGCAATAGAGAACGCGCCGCTTTCCGAAATAGCATGGGAAATCGTCTCTGTACCCTGACCAAACTCGTCGAACTCGAACACACCCACCGGACCGTTCCACACGATAGTACCCGAACTCCTCATCAAGTCGGCGATTCGCCGGGCACTGGCCGGTCCGATATCCAGGATCATTTCGTCATCTCCTACCCGGTCCACCGGTTTCAGCGTGCCGCGAGCGGATTCCGAAAACTCAGTAGCGACCATAACGTCGGACGGGATGGGTATTTCACCGCCCCTTTGCCGGACCGTATCCATCAGTTCCTTTGCCTGGCCAACGAGGTTTTCCTCGTACAGGGATTTACCCACGCTATGGCCGGCGGCGGCGATAAATGTATTTGCAATCCCGCCGCCGGGTATCAGCTGATCAACCACGCCGGAGAGCGTATTCAGGACGCTGAGTTTGGTGGAGACCTTGGAGCCGCCGACGAGCGCCACCATGGGCCGCGCGGGGTCTTTGAGCGCACGGGTCAGCGCAACCAATTCATCCGCGAGCAGCGGCCCGGCACACGCCACCGGCGCAAATTTGGCAACGCCGTGCGTGCTGGCCTGGGCGCGATGCGCGGTGCCAAAGGCGTCCATGACGAACACGTCGCAAAGGCCGGCATAGCGTCGCGCCAGTTCCTCGTCGTTGGCCTTTTCCCCGGTGTTGAACCGGACGTTTTCGAGCAATACGACTTGGCCGTCACGGATATCGCCAATGTGCGCATAGTCCCTGACCGTACCGACCTCGCTGTTCAGCAGAGCGGACATATGTTCCGCAACCGGCTTGAGCGAGAACTTCTCATCGAACTCACCTTCCGCGGGCCTGCCGAGGTGCGACATCAGGATTACTTTGGCACCGGCATTCCTGGCGAACTCAACCGTTGGCAGCGACGCACGGATTCTTGCATCGCTGGCCACCTTGCCATCCTTTACCGGCACATTGAGATCCTGCCGGATCAGTACGTACTTCCCGGCCAGATCGAGATCGATCATTTTTTTCATGGTTACGCCTTCAGAGTCGATTGCGCGAACGATTGCTTATGCGTTCATCAGCACCTTGCAGGTATCCAGCATCCGGTTCGAAAACCCCCACTCGTTGTCGTACCACGAACAGGCCTTGACGGTGCGATTGTTGACTACCCGGGTCATGGACTCATCGAAGATCGATGATGCCGGGTTGTGGTTGAAGTCGATGGAAACCAGGGGCTTGTCGTTGTATTCCAGCACGCCCTTGAGATCACCCTCGGACGCGCTCTTCATCAACGTATTCACTTCGTCTACGGAAGTGTCCCGCGCCGCCTGGAAAGACAGATCCACCAGGGATACGTTGATGGTCGGTACGCGCACGGCAAAGCCGTCGAGCAGGCCGTTCAGTTCGGGCAGGACCAGGCCAACCGCCGCCGCGGCACCGGTCTTGGTCGGGATCATCGATTGGGTGGCGGAGCGGGCGCGACGCAGGTCGGTATGATAGACATCGGTTAAAACCTGGTCGTTGGTATACGCATGAATGGTATTCATGACGCCACCCAGGATCCCGATTCCATCGTTTAACACCTTGACGAGGGGGGCGAGACAGTTGGTCGTGCACGATGCATTGGAAATTACCGTATCCGTAGACTTGAGCGTATCGTGATTAACGCCGTAGACAATGGTCGCGTCCACGTCCTTGCCCCCGGGCGCGGATAAAATGACCTTCTTCGCCCCGGCCTGGACGTGTACCCCCGCCTTTGCCTTGCTGTTGAACATCCCCGTACACTCCATGACGACATCGACACCCAGATCACTCCAGGGCAGTTTAGAAGGATCACGTTCGGCAAGCACTTTTACCGATTCATTACCGACCCTGAAGCCGTCGCCTTCAACAACGACGTCAAAACCGAATTTTCCGTGAGCCGTATCGTACTGAAGGAGGTGTGCGTTGGTCTTGGCGTCGCCCAGATCGTTGATCGCAACCACGTCGAAGTCATCGGACTGGCCGGATTCGAACATGGCGCGGAACACGTTGCGACCAATCCGACCAAAACCATTTATTGCGACCTTGATTGTCATAACTAATATCTCCTATTGCTTGTGAAGTTCTTGAAAACAGTTTAACTAGTGTAGTGAATTCCCTGATCCATTATCGAGGCGAGGGCGGAGCTAGCGGGGTGTTAATTTAATTTTTTAATCCAGCATATCGCGAAGTCGTTCCGTTACTTTTTCCACGGTAAGGCCGAAATATTCAAAGGCGTCCGCGGACGGAGCCGATGCACCGAAAGAATCGATCCCGATCGTGCTTCCGGACAAACCAACGTACCTGCGCCAGCAATCGGTTACTCCGGCCTCCACTGACATACGCCGCGCAACGGAAGACGGCAGGACCTTCTCCCGGTATTCTTCGTCCTGGCTATCGAAAACGTCGGTGCTCGGCATCGACACCACCCGCACTCGTCCCGTGAAGTTGGCGGCCGCGCTGGCCGCAATTTCAACCTCGGACCCAGTCGCGATGACTATGATATCGGGCTCGCCTTCGGTTTCCACCAGAATATAACCGCCCCGGGAGATGTTATCTATCTGATCCGCCGTTCTGTTCTGATGGGGCAGGCCCTGCCGTGTCAACAGCAGACATGTCGGTCCGTCCCGGCGCTCGATCGCCAGCTTCCACGCAATAGCCGTCTCGACGCCGTCACAGGGCCGCCACACGGACATTCCAGGAATCAGTCTCAGGCTTGCGGCGTGCTCTACGGGTTGGTGGGTCGGACCGTCCTCACCGAGCCCGATCGAATCATGGGTATAGACAAAAATGCTCTGTACTTTCATCAGAGACGCCATGCGGACCGCATTTCGCGCGTAATCCGAGAAAACAAGAAATGTCCCGCCGTAGGGTATGAATCCACCGTGTAATGCGAGACCGTTCATTATGGCGGACATGGCGAATTCCCTCACGCCATAGTAGATATAGTTCGCGTCGCGGCTTTCAGTAGTCAATGCCGCCGACCCGGACCAGGTGGTGTTGTTGGAGCCGGTAAGGTCGGCGGATCCGCCGATTAATTCCGGCAACACCGGAGCGTACGCGTTCAGACAGTCCTGCGAAAACACCCGGGTCGCTTTCTTGTCCCCCGCCTCGGCCGTTTCGCGGATATACCGGGCAGTCGACTCTGCCCAATTCACCGGCAGCCGGCCCTCGACACGTCTGGTCAGTTCAGCGGCAAGCTCCGGGTGGGCAGCCTCGTACATCTCGAAGCGGCTGCACCAGCCTGCTTCGAGTTCGCCACCCCGCGTGCGCGCATCCCAGGCGGAGTAAATCCGGGCAGGGATGGCAAATGGCTCATGCGGCCAGCCGATGTTCTCCCTGACCAGGCCCACCTCATCCTCGCCAAGCGCCGCACCGTGGCAGCCGGCCGTCCCCTGCTTGTTCGGCGAACCCCATCCAATTATGGTCCGGCAGCAGATCAGACTGGGATGATCCGTGCGCGAACGCGCCTCCACGATGGCGGCACGTACGCATTCGGGATCGTGGCCATCTACATCCCGGATCACATGCCAACCATAGGCCTCGAACCTTGCAGCGGTGTCATCGGTAAACCATCCCTTGACTTCACCGTCGATGGATATACCATTGTCGTCCCAGAAAGCGATCAGCTTCCCCAGCCCCAGCGTACCCGCCAGCGAGCACGACTCATGGGAGATGCCCTCCATCAAGCAGCCGTCGCCCAGAAATACGTAGGTGGTGTGGTCGATGATCCTGTGCTCATCCCTGTTGTACTTGGCAGCCAGCGTTTTTTCCGCTATCGCCATCCCCACCGCGTTAGTGATTCCCTGTCCGAGGGGCCCGGTTGTGGTCTCCACCCCCGGTGCTTCATGATATTCCGGATGCCCGGGGGTTCGGGAATGGAGCTGCCGGAAGTTCCGTAGATCCTCGATGGTCAGATCATATCCAGACAAGTGCAAAAGGGAGTAGAGCAGCATGGACCCGTGGCCGTTCGATATGACAAACCTGTCCCTGTCGGCCCAGTCGGGATTCGCGGGATTGTGCCTGAGAAAATCGCGCCACAATACTTCCGCGATGTCAGCCATTCCCATGGGCATACCTGGGTGACCCGAGTTGGCTCGCTGGACCGCGTCCATACTCAATGCACGTATGGCATTGGCCAGCTCACGCCGTGTCGCGGAGAGCTTTTGGATGTCATCGTTCATGGAAAAACTGTCGCTCGAATTTTATCCGGTTTCAGCTGGTGGAGGGGGCGCCCTTCGCGTTGAGCAATAAATTGTATAGATCAGCCCGGTCGTGGATCCATGACAACCAGTCATCCAGCAAAGCCGGATTGCTGGCGGCTACGACGGAAATCTTTCGGCTTTTGAACTGGTCCTTGCCGGGAATCGGCGAGCCGTCCAGCGTTACCGCGCTGCCGCCCGCTTCACGAAGAATCAGATTTCCCGCCGCATAGTCCCATAGTTTCTGTCCGCCGTGTAGATACAGCTGAAAACGGTTTGCCGCCAGCCAGCACCACTCCAGTACGCAGGCACCCAGGTTCCGCTGAGACTTGTAGGGGGGTCTGGCGACCAGATGCTCGGAAAGGGTCCGCGCCAGGCGCTTGAAATCCACGCAGGCGATGCAATGCAGGCTGCGCGTCGCCTGCGTTGTCTTGAGGGGTCTGCCATTCAGAAACGCCCCGCCGCCCGCGTTGGCCAAGAAGCACTCGTCCCTTATCGGGTCGAATATAATGCCAAGGCTGGCAACGCCCTGTTCCATGAAAGCAAGAGATATTCCGTAGAAAGGCAGACCGGAGGTGAAATTTGTCGTTCCGTCAAGCGGGTCCAGACACCAGAAGCGCTCCGCCGTGGTGATGACTTCAGTTTGCTCGGTATCCGACATTTCCTCTGCCAGGAAAGAAATTTCGGGCCAGCGCGCGTGCAGCAATTCGTACAATCTGGTCTGGATGTCGTGGTCGTGGTCCGTAACGAAGCTTCCGTCACGCTTGATCTGAATATCCGATTGCAACCCTTCGCCCAGCACGGCACGCCCGACGCCGCAAACGATATCCGCGACTTCCGCGCCTGAAGGGTGAGAAAATGACATTGAAAACCGGTATTTGTGAAAAGGTACTGTGGCGCGGGATTGTAACAAACTCCCGCCGGCAACTGGATGATGTTAATTTATACCTACATAGAGGACGTCACAACCCATGACTAGTAATCAGGAACTCATCGATAGAGGGCTTCGCACGGTATGGCACCCGTGCACGCAAATGAAGGACCACGAACGGGTGCCGCCCATCCCGGTGCGTCGCGGCGACGGAGTATGGCTAGAGGATTTCGACGGTAATCGTTACATCGATGCGATCAGCTCGTGGTGGGTCAACCTGTTCGGTCACGCCAACCCGTATATCAACGCAGCCCTTCGAAATCAGGCCAAACAGCTCGAGCATGTCATCCTCGCCGGCTGTACCCACGAGCCGGTGGTGCGACTGTCGGAGCAGCTGGCCGCAATCACGCCCGGCAATCTGAAACGATGCTTCTATGCGGAGAACGGTTCCGCGGCCATAGAAATCGCCCTCAAGATGAGCTTCCAGTACTGGAAAAACAGCGGACAAACCGGCAAAACCCGGTTCGTTAATCTGGAGAACAGCTATCACGGCGAAACCATCGGCGCCCTGTCGGTTGGCGACGTGTCAATATTCAAGGACACGTTCGAACCGCTTCTGCTCAAGCCTTACACGGTGCCGTCGCCCGATGCCTACTGCCGCGAACCCGGGGAGAGCGCCGAGGAATATGCCCTGCGACGGGCCGGCGATCTGGCACGGACGTTGGAGGAGCACGCCCAACGGATTTGTGCGGTAATCATCGAGCCGCTGGTGCAGTGCGCGGGCGGCATGCGCATGCACCATCCGGCCTATCTGAAGAAACTGCGGGAGTTGTGCGATATCCACGACGTCCACCTGATTGCCGACGAGTGTGCTGTCGGGTTTGGGCGCACGGGCACTATGTTCGCCTGCGAGCAAGCAGACATCACGCCGGATTTCATTTGTCTGGCAAAGGGCCTGACGGCTGGGTACCTGCCGTTGTCCGCGGTCGTCACTTCGGATCGGATCTACGAGGCCTTCTACGACGAATACGACAGCCTGAAGGGCTTTCTACACTCGCACAGCTACACGGGCAATCCCCTGTGCTGCGCCGTCGCACTGGCCACGCTGGAACTCTTCGAGGAACACGACGCCATCGAGCAGAACAAGGCGTTGAGCTCCTTCATGGCGCAAGCCACTAAGAGATTCGAAGAACACCCGCATGTCTCCGATGTTCGCCAGACCGGCATGATCGTTGCCATTGAAATGGTCCAGGACAAGGCGAGTAAAACCCCGTATCCCTGGCAGGAGCGCCGGGGCATGAGGGTCTACGAATACGCGATCCAGAACCAGGCCCTGCTCCGTCCCCTAGGAAACGTGGTCTACTTCATGCCGCCATACGTCATTACCCCGGAGGAAATACAGCTCCTGTGCGATGTTGCGTGGGAAGGGATTTCACGGGCAACGAACTAGGGGGACGGGGGGAGTGGCTGCGTACCCTGACTGGGGAATCCGGAAGAAGCGAGGCATTTTTCAACGTGGGCAATCAGCTCCTCTTCCTGATATGGCTTGGTCAGGTAGTCGTTAGCGCCCAGCGACATGGCTTTTTCCTGGTGTTTGATTCCCGCGCGGGATGTAATGATCACGATCGGAATGTTTCTGGTCAGCGGGTCGTTTCTGACCTGCGCCGTGAGTTCGTAGCCGTCCATGCGTGGCATTTCGATATCCACCAGCATCAGATCCGGCTGTCTCTTGCCTATTTCCCCTAGGGCATCTATGCCGTCTTTTGCCATCACCACCTCCATGCCATGGCGCGACAAATTTCGTGCGGTGACTTTCCGAACCGTGAGCGAATCGTCGACGACCATGACCAGCGGTGGCTGCTCAGAAACATCCTGAACAGTCGATTCCATGCTGCTATGCCGTTCGTCCGCTATCCACAATCCCGCCAGATCCAGGATGATGATCACGCTGCCGTCACCCCGGATGGTGGCACCGGCTATCCATTCCACGGGGGATATATGTCGTCCCAGAGATTTCACGACCACTTCCTGGGATCCCATGAGTTCGCTTACTTTCACCGCGACCTCCCGGGCGCCCATCCGAACAATGAGGATGGCAGCCCTTTGTTTTTCCTCTCTACCGTGCGCAAGATCGAGATGCCTGGGCAGATCAAGCAGCGGATAAGCATGACCGTCTTTTTCAAATCGGGGCCGGCCGTGAGCTGAAGGCAGCATTTCCCCTGTATCCGCTTTTATCACGCTCTGGACGATATTGAGCGGTATGGCAAACTCCTGCCTGCCGCATCGCACAAAGACGGCCTGGGTAATGGACAACGACACGGGCAGACTGATCTCAAAAGCGGTTCCCCGGCCTGGTTGACTTTCGGCAATGATACTGCCACCGAGTCTTCGCACCGCGTCGTGTACGACATCCAGACCCACGCCACGGCCCGAAAGTTGGGTCACTTCGGTCGCAGTGGTGAAACCGGGAAGAACTATGAACTGAATGAGTTGCTGATCCGAAATCGGGTCGCCCGATTCTATCAGTCCCTGTTCGACCGCTTTTTTTCGGATATTCTCCGCATCAAGCCCCCTGCCGTCGTCGCCGAACCTGACAACAACTTCATTACCCCGCTGCTTGCAATCGATAAGAATGGTGCCCGCACGCCGTTTTTCCTGCCGCTCCCTGTCCTGCGGATTTTCAATGCCATGATCCACTGCATTCCTTATCATGTGGTCCAGTGCTTCAGAAATCCCGTCTAGGACTTTACGATCGATCTCGACCTCTCCCCCGTCCATGCGGAGCTCTATATCCTTTTCCAGTTCCCGCGCAACCTGCCGAGCCTGATGCCGCAATCTGGGGAGTATCGTCGAGAACGGTACCAGGCGCGTGCTCATCAAGCCATCCTGCAGTTCGAAACCCAGCTTCGCCTGCTGCTGCAATACGGATTCAGAGTCGTGAACGAAGCGGGTAATTCCCGTTTGTATGGTCGTCAGGTCGTCCAGGCTCTCGGACAATCCCCTGGAAAGCTGCTGCAGTTCGGTATATCGGTCCATTTGCAACGGATCGAATTCACTGCCGCGTGCGCCATCGTCTTCCGGATGCTTGAACGTATCGTTCAGGCGCGAACGTATTTGGCTGTCGGCCTGCAGATCCAGCCGCCGCAACTGTTCACTGAAACGCGCAACGTTGTCTCTGAGTTCACCCAGATTCGACCGCAGCGTACCAAGATGTTCCTGCATCTGAGCCCGGGTTATGCTCAACTCACCGGCGTAGTTGACAAGTTTATCGAGCATAGCGGAATCGATGCGCAGCACTTCGTGCCCGGATCTGAACGACTCCGGTTCAACGACAGAGCCGGATTCGGTGACCATCGATTCCGTCGCCGAATCATGAAGATCCGCTGTGCTCGCGGATACTACATCTTCAACGATCTTCTCCGTGTCCTCAATGGCATGCCCTGCGTCGTCTCGTTCCCCCGGACCGCGACCGATCAGTCCTGACAGTCTGGCGCTCAGATATGCCGTATCGGTAATCGATGCACCACGCCCGATCTGAATCACCATTTCAACAAGAGAATCATGAGTCTCCTCGAGCAGCGATCTGAGTTCTTCACCGCTGATCGCCAGTCCGTTTTCCTGCCGCTGCAGCATAGTCTCGGTCTGGTGGCTGAGATCACCCATCGCTTCAAAACCGGCGGCATAGGCACCGCCCTTCAATGTATGCAGATCCCTTTTGATATTCCCCAGCGACCCGTTCAGATCCGCACTGCCACGCCATTCATCAAGACTCTTGTTGATTCGGCTCAGTATGTCCGTCGACTCCTCGAGAAAAACGCTGCGGAGATCATCAACCTCATCACCGGCAGCGCTTGTCCGGAACGGTGCCGTAACATCGGCACCGTCCAGGCCGCGGGTTTTCTCCTGCGACATCAGTTCGCCGAGCAAACTAATCCCGGATATGGACCGTTTCTCCCCCCGGGTTGACGCGAAATCGCTGAATTCACGAACACGCGCAAGCTCCTCATGTAAACCGTCGAATTCAGTGCGAACCGACGCGGGGAAGGTACGGTCCGTATTGAGACGGTCGAGCACCTGCGCCGACAGTATCGCCGCCTTATCCAGTATCCTGCATTCGACCTCAACGAGCGCCTCACCCTTCTGCCGGATCCGATTGAGGTGTTCGTCCAGCGCGTGGAACAGATTTGACATCTCGACCAGATGCAGGGAACGGGAAGTTCCACCCAGGGTATGAACCGCCAGCAATAGCTCGGGAGACACTGCGGTCGTTGCGGCGCCCAGGAAGTTTCTTATGGTACCGAGATGATTGAGGGTTTCCTGGGTAAAGATCCTGATCACCGTATCATCTAGCGCCGGCGCCGGGGATTCGCCCGGCGCCTCGTCGTCGGCTAACCCGACGATTTGGCGCCGTTCGGCGACAGCATTTTGTTCCGGACCAGGGTGTTCCGAAGAAACAGGGTGCTCCACGGAATCAGTTCGAGCGGTCCGAATTCCATCCGCCCGTGCCGCCCATTGCTCCAGGTCAATGACGTCTGCGCCAAATTCTTCGTCTTCGGTCCCCCGCGACACCGCGGCCCCGGCGTCGTCTGCGAATGCCATAACTTCATCGCTGACTTCCATACCGCGGTCCAGCACGTCGTTAAGTAGGCTCTCCGCGATCCACGACAGCTCCGCGACGGGTGTGGCGCCCGCGGTGCGGCCGCTCCCTTTGAGCGTATGAAACTGTCGTCTCAGATCGGCAAACAGTTGGTCGTCCGCATCGCCGCCATGCCACTTCCGGATAAGCTCTTCGATGATGGAGATGCATTCCTTCGCCTCTTCCCTGAATAGCTCACGAATATCGAAATCCATGTCGGATTCCACCGCGGGGCCGCGGACGGGGCCCACTTCAGCGGAAGACTGGTCTCCGACCAATCCAGGCGCCATGCCGGCAAGCGTCGCCAACGACCTTCTCAGGGTGCTCTCTATTTCAGGAGACAGAAACGCGGGGTCCTCGGTTACGATATCGAACAGGTTATTCATTTCCTGCGCAATGCGACGCAGCCTGGGCTGGTTTTTGACGGTCGCGGCAGCCGAAACCTCCCTGAGCCCTCCGCGAAGATGACTGAACGCCCGGTGATCAGAAGTGTCATTCAGCCAGTCGTCAAGATTTTGACGCAATGCGCCGATGGTTTTCCCGGGATCGAATTCGACCAACTCGTGCGCCGTGAGCACATCCTCCAGTTCCTGGATGGCCCGGTCCACCATCTCGTGCACATGGGGACGGCCGTGCTCAAGACCATCGACGAACCTCTCTGCGGTACCTACCGCCACGGCGAGTGAATCGATCAGCCTGTCGGAGGATTCGATGTCACCTCGTTCAAGCTTTTCGATGTAATCTTTGGTGGTGGAAAGCATATCCGCGGCCTTGTACTGACCAAGCATCTGCAACACGCCTTGAACGTGGGAGAGTTTCTCGCGCGCGCTTTCCAGGTTGCGGGGCTGGTCCGGTTCGCGGGCAAATGCCTCGAGCGCTTCCTCCGCCGCATTCAGACAGATGTACATTTCACCTGCCACCCGCGGCAACAATCGTTTGACTTCTGAATCCGTGGGCCTGGCGACGCTCAATCGTTTTGGGTCTCCTTCGTGACCTTCGATCTTGCTCAGCATTCGCATCCGCTCGAATTTTTCATTCAGCGTATCGAGCCAGTCCTGGTCGAGCTTATCCCTCCGCTTCAGCGTCTCTTCCAGGAACAACAGCGCTTCCGCCACCTGGAAAGCGGCCGCCTGGTGGCCGTCAGTGCTAAAATCCTCCGCCCCGGCCAGGTCCATAACGCTCACTGTTTCCCTGATCAATCCGACCAGGTCATTCAATCCGTATTGCTGTAATTGCTCGGCGCTCCGCCCGAGTTTGTCCTTGATTAGTTGACGCTTGTCTTCGTCGCGCGCACTCGAACCAAAATAATCGACCACCTCCTGCTTGATCGACCTGATCTCACCTTCCAGCTTTTCTTCCAGGTCCACGGGAACGCTGGCGAATTTTTGCTCAGTTCCATCCACCTCTCCGCGCAGTATCTCGTTGAGGTTGAATGCATGCCTGATCTCCGTGAGCAGCTTGCTGTTACACGATGAGCTTCCGATGTCGTACAACATTTCCCTGAGCAGCGTATCCTCCCTTTCCTTGACCAGAGCCGCTTCGCCCTGATCGATGAGTTTGCGCAAAAGCTGATCGAGTCGCGCCGGCACATGTTTGTGTGCAACGCCTTCATCTTCAGGGCTCAATGCCATCATCTCCGAGTACGCACTGGCCACCCACCACAGCTGGACGACACTGTTGAATCGCGCGATATCCTGCAACTCCCGGGTCAGTGCCGTGATGACATGAAGTGCCTCGATATCAGAGCTTTGCAACCACTTGAGCAGCGATTTTTGAAATTCCCTCCTGATGTCCCGCACTTTTTCCTTGTAACCGTCTTCATCTATGTGTTCGTGCCCGGGCGGTCTGGCTGGATAGACATCGAGATTCGGATCGAAAATTGAAAACACGTCCAAGGGGTGTTGTCCCCGGGCCCGGCGCAGTTCGTTGATGTGCTGCAGATTGCTGACCAATGCATCCGTCTTCCCCTGCTGCAACCTTTGCAGATAGGTGGAAAGATACCGAAGACTCGAATCCAGCAACGGAATGATGGTTTCGGCCGGCTCCGCGGCGCTTCGACCATCGTCATTGATCAGAGTGCTTGCCAGCAGTTCGGCCTCGCTCACCAGCATGGCTGCGCCATCCAACTCGACCATCTGCAAGGTCCCTACGACCTGGTGAAGATGGTTTACGAACAGTCTCAGCGGCGTTGTGTCGCCAGATTGACTGCTGAATCCTTCGATGGCCTCGCGCGCGCAGTCGAGGGTATGGTCGATCTCGCGCTTGACCCAATTCAGAGTACCGAACTCAATGATGCCAACGTTGCTCATCGTGTTGAGAAGTCCTAACGTCCCGATGCAATATGCAGGCTAGCCGGGGATTCTAAAGCCGGCAACGGATTGCTCGAGGTCCCGTGCCAGGCGCGTAAGTTTCCCGATTGACTCCGCGGTGTGTTTCGCATTCTGTGCGGTGTTCCGCGTTACGTCACGTATAAATTTCATTTGAGCCGAGACGTCGGTCGCGGACTCTGACTGCGCGTGGGCTGTCTGCGCCATGCTTCCAATCAATCCGGACATGTGCTTAGACACGTTTTCGATTTCGTTGAGCGCCTGACCCGCACCGTTGGCCACTCGGGTACCGTCGACAACGCCCTGGGTCGCGTGCTCCATGGAAATCACCGCCTCATTGGTGTCTGATTGAATGTTCCGAACCAGGTTGTTGATCTGCTTGGTCGCCTCGGCGGACCGCTCCGCCAGTCTCTGGACTTCATCGGCAACCACGGCGAATCCTTTGCCTGCTTCTCCGGCCATGGCAGCCTGGATTGCGGCGTTCAGCGACAGAATATTGGTTTGCTCCGCAATATCATCGATCAACCCAACGATATCACTAATCTGCTGCGAGCTTTCCCCAAGCCGCTTGATTCGTTTGGAGGTCTCCTGTATTTGATCGCGCATTCCGTCCATACCGCGGATTGTTCCCCGCACCGCACGGGCCCCTCTTTTCGCCACCTCCACGGAGTTCTTCGCGACCTCAGCCGAGCGCAGGGCGCCTGTAGACATATCTTCCATGGAAGTGGACATAGACTCAACGGTTTCGGCGGTCTTGGTAATCTGACTGGCCTGTTTGGCGCTCGCGATCAACAAGGCCTGCGCGGTGGCGGAAGTTGCCTGTGACTCCTTGGCTACCTGACGTGACGCGTCGTTGATTCGAGTGACAAGACCACGCATTTCCTTGACCGCAAAATTCACCGAGTCGGCGATTGCACCGGTAATCTGATCGGTCACTTCCGCCTCGATGGTCAGATCGCCGTCAGCCAGGTTGCCCATTTCGTCCAGTAGCTTCAAGATCGCGTCCTGGGTGTCCCGGTTTTGCTTCGCGCTGAGTTCCGCCCTGATGCGGGCGTCATTGATCAATGCCCGCCCGAGCAGGAACAGTAACACGACGATTACCGCACCGATGAGCCAGGGCAGATACGCCGTGATCCCGGCGGGCTTCGCATTGGTGATCCCGCGCACGAGATCCTGCACCGCTGGCAGCAGCTCATCGGTGGATTCCTGCACCGTCAGCGCGGCGTTTTGCGCTTCGAAAAAGCCCGCCGCGTCTTTGAATACGCTGGAAATCGATGCCAGCATGGTATTGAAGGTCTTGTCAGCATCCTCCAACCTTGCCTGCGTTATGGGACCGCCCGTTCTGCGCAGCTGGGAGATAGCGGTCTGAAACTCCGCCAGATCTCTCCCAATCTGACCGGCAGCGGCGGCCGCATCGACCTCGCCTTTTGCATAGATGTTTACATCTTTGACGATCCTCTGGCTGAGCCCGCGCTGACGCGCGGCTTCGTTGACGGCCGACGCATCTCCGGACTCAACGATGACCGCGTCAACCACTTCATCCGAACGCGCCAGGAGAAGCGGTGCAAGTTCATTGACCAGCTTGACCTGGTCGCGCGTGTTCGACAGTGAGTCACGAAATCCTAGGATGGTGTCGACGTTCGTTTCGACGTCTCTCCAATGAGACATCACGGGGTCCAGCAATGATATTTGGGCCTCCGGCAATGGTGCCGCGTTTCTCTCCGCGTCGCCCTGGTCGAGAGAGTCAATAATCGATGCAGCCGATTGTTTCGCGTCTCGCAGCGAAGCGAACGCGTTATCGTCGCCCTTGGTAGCCTTGTTCGAATCTATGGATACCTGCTGAGACAACGCCAGCAGCTTCGACGAGCGCTCGATGAATTCAGCCTTACTGGCGGCATGGCGCGTTTCGAATGCCTGCAGGAGCACCAGCGCAACGATAGAAATTATCACGCCTGTAATCAGAATAGGTACGCTTTCGAGTATTCCGTTGTTTTCCGGTTCGTACGTCGCGTCTTCCAGATCGAACATGTCATTTTCCGGAATCAGGCTGTCTTCCGGTACAGCGGCGGATATGTTTTCGACGTCGCCGCTCAGCGCCTCATTGATATCCGGGCTCTCGTCGATTAAGCCTTGTACTGTCGCCATCCGCTTACCTCGTCAGTTAAAGGCGCTGTCCTTAACATGCAGAAACTTTTCGTCGGTGATCAGCCGTTCCAGCGACAAAACCGCCCACGTACGGTCACCTTGAACGAAGGTCCGATCGACATATGGCCGAATCGCCTCGTCCAAACCGGACGTGTCCTGATTCACCTGGTCCTCCGTGAAGTGGCGCAAACCGAATATCTTGGGAACGAACAAGGTGCAACCGAGATCCTCGTTGTTTATTACGAGAATCCTGCCTTCCCTCACGACCCCGCGAGGAGCCACGCCGAGAAACAGCCCGAAATCCACAACCGAAAACAGCTTGCCGCGCACGTTGCAGATCCCCATCACCCACGAATGCGTGCCCGGAACCGGCGTTATCGCGGGGCAGTCGAGCACATCAATGATGCTGGTCAACTCGGTGACAAGAAAATAGTCACCGACCCGGAATGCCAGCCCGCCCCATTTTTGGTCGCCCTGGTCCTTTTCCGCGAGCGCGTGGCCGGCTGCCATGGCCTCCCGCTGCATGCGCCACAGGATCTCGACCGGATGTTCACGTGAGTCGGACATATGGAACGGACCTACCTACAACGCCCTGATTTTCTCAATCAGGGCCTCCTCTGAGATAGGTTTGACGAGATAGTCCTTCGCCCCCTGCCGCATACCCCATATTCTGTCGGAATCCTGCCTCCTCGAAGAGATGATCATAATGGGGATAGAGGCGGTATTGGGATTCGTTCTGAGTGCCCGGGTGGCTTCATATCCGTTCATGCCCGGCATCACGATATCCATCAGGATCAGGTCCGGCTTGTCCATATAAGCACGGGTAAGTGCCTCCTCCCCGCTCGACGCCGACAGGGCCGTGTAGCCGTTGTTTACCAGATACCCCGTGATCAAATGCAGGTCGGTAGGGGAATCATCGACTACAAGTACTTTATCAGCTACCAATTTTACCTCGCTAGATCAATTGTTCTTGGAAACATACATCCCATCCTGGATTCCAACCAGGTCAGTGCGATACCGTCTCACTCACATGTTTGTTGATTGCCGATATCAGGTCCACCTCGGTAAATGGCTTGTTGATATGCTGCTCTGATCCCGCAATGCGGCCCCTGGCACGATCAAACAGTCCGTCCTTGCTAGACAGCATGATTACGGGTATTTTTTTGAAATGCCGGTTGTTCTTGATCAGGGTGCACGTCTGGTATCCATCCAATCGCGGCATCATGATGTCGACAAAAATGATATCGGGGTGGTTGTCCGTGATGACAGACATCGCCTCGAAACCGTCCGAGGCGGTCAGGACATCATAACCTGCTCTGGACAGCAACGCTTCCGTGGTTTTGCGAATAGTCCTGCTATCATCGATGACCATGACTTTGATCGTCATCGTATCCTCTACCAATCTAGCATCCGAGCGTTTGCAACATTACGATGTCGAGCGCCCCCCCTACAGCGCCCCCCGCATATATGACAAGCATAGTCTATTTTCCGGTGACCAAAGACCAAGCGGATCCCGGCGGCGTATGCCGCCACAGACACCGCACGGACCGGAGATCGCCCAATATTCATGTGATTTCTTAAAAATAGCAGTAAATTCATGATTTACTACCAAAATCAATTAGACTTTGTCGTAGCGGATCGCAGAACGCAGCGCACGGCACTATAATGATTTAGATCCGTCATGCCGAAGAATGAAGCCTCGATGTTTGTCCCCGCCCATCGCTTTCCCGCACCGCACCGGCGTCGCGGCCGCGATCGGACCGAACCGGCGCTGACGTCTATTTGCCGCCTGCGAGGGCGTTACCAGCCATGACCATACGCCTCGGAGTGGTCATGGATCCAGTCGAATCCGTCAACACCGCAAAAGACTCCACCTATGCGATGTTGCGCGAAGCGCAGAAGAGAAACTGGATCATCGAATACATGGAAATGAACGACATGTATCTCTACGAGGGAAAGGCGCGCGCGCGCACGAGGCGCCTCGAATTTCAGTTCGACGGTGATCCATGGTACCGCTTGTCCGATGTAAGTGACAGCGACCTCGGGATGCTGGACGCCATCCTGATGCGCAAGGATCCCCCGTTCGACACGGAGTACATTTACTGCTCTTACATCCTCGAGCGGGCTGAATACGCGGGTGTGCTTGTGGTCAACAAGCCGCAGGCACTGCGCGATGCAAATGAAAAAATGTTCACGGCCTGGTTCCCCGAGTGCACGCCGCCTACGCTGGTTACAAGGGAATATCGGGATATCAGGGCTTTTCTGGATAAACATCAGGATATCATCCTGAAGCCGCTGGAAGGCATGGGCGGGGCCTCCGTATTTCGCGTCGGCAAAGCGGATCCGAACTTAAGCGTGATCATGGAGGTCCTGACGCATCGTCAGAGCCGGTACATCATGGCACAAAGTTTTATTGAGGAAATAAGTGAAGGCGACAAACGCGTCCTCATGATCAATGGAGAACCCGTACCCTATGCACTGGCCCGCGTCCCGGCGCCGGGCGAACTCAGGGGAAATCTTGCGGCGGGGGCGAAAGGCATTGGCAAACTTCTGTCCGAGCGCGACCTGTGGATTTGCAACCAGGTCGGTCCGGTGCTGAAAGAAAAAGGCATCGTGTTTTCCGGCCTCGACATCATCGGGGACTTTCTGACCGAAATCAACGTGACCAGTCCGACCGGTATCAGGGAACTGGATCGAATCTACGACCAGAACATTGGCGGTAAGCTCCTGGACGCAATTGAGACATTGATCCAGGATCGTTAGTCAGCAGGGAACACCAGCTCTTGGAACTTGCCGAAAACATCCCGGGATTTACTAGCAGCGATCGGCTTGGCCTGACCACATTTGGCTCGATCCTGTTTCACATGGTGATCATCCTGGGCATCAGCTTCACGGTGCCCCAACTGACCTCGCAAACCGACCCGCTGCCCACCCTCGAAATCACCCTGGTCAATTCACGCAGCGACACCGAGCCCGAAAAGGCGGATTTCCTGGCCCAGGCCAATCAGGATGGCGGCGGTGATTCCGACGCACCCGTGATTGCAAGAAGCCCGCTGCCCATGGAACCCAAGCCGGTGACGTCTAAAAGCCTACCCGTTGCCCGCATCGAGTCGCCGCCCCTGCCGGATTCGGCCAGGCCTGAACCCAGGGTACTGACCCAGGACGTGGATGCGCCGACCAAACTTGCCATGCTGGACCCCCAGAAGCCAAAAAAACGTGCCGCCGAACAGAAGGCGAAAACGGGCTTGATCCAGAAACAGATCACGCAAAAGGAACGCTCCCGGCTAAGTGCGGAAATAAGCCAGTTTTGGGATGAATATCAGAAGCGCCCTCGCCGCAAGTTTCTGAGCGCCCGTACCAAGGAGTACAAGTATGCAACGTATATGGAAGCATGGCGGGCAAAAGTTGAAACGGTGGGCAACCTAAATTACCCCGAACAGGCCAAAAAACAAAAAATCACCGGGCAACTCGTGCTGGATGTAGAGATCACGGCGAATGGAAGTATCCACGCCATCAATATCATCAGGCCGTCCGGATTCAAAGTACTGGACGATGCCGCGGTCAGAATCGTAAGACTATCGGCTCCCTTCAAGCCGTTCCCGAGAAATATCAGGGAAGAGGTCGACATTCTGCATATTACCCGTACCTGGCAGTTCGTCCGGGGCAACAAACTTACCAGCCGCTAGTGTACCCCGTCGTAAATTCTGTGACATTCAGAGCCCCCCAAAAACACGGGGACAAGGCGCGCCTCGCAGGCAATATCCAGATATTGGCCAGAGGG
>Ga0209567_10000212_pt1 | contig 31133 bp, 26 predicted proteins | sample COG_12_FD_184756 | JGI IMG/M metagenome (GOLD analysis project Ga0209567, IMG submission 184756) | Pelagic marine sediment microbial communities from the LTER site Helgoland, North Sea, for post-phytoplankton bloom and carbon turnover... | ecosystem: Environmental > Aquatic > Marine > Neritic... | reverse complement strand
CAGGGCGCGGCAGGGAGGACTACGGGTGGGGGTGGGTGGGCGGTGTAACCAAACCGAGCGAACGTAATCTACAACTCCTGCCCGTCCACAACCGTTCTTGCCGCGCTCATGTCCGTCACCCCCCCCGACACGATGAATGCCATGAACTCTGCGCCGTCTGCGTCGAGCGGTCGGACGCGGTCTTTAGGGACTACGATCAGATTCCCTGCGAAGTTGTAGGACTCCGGCAGATACACTGAGACGTGGCCTGCGAGCTGCGGGTCGTCGAATTGCTCGTTCGTGAGGAAGCCAAGCACCTTGAGACCGTGTTTGTTGATCTCAACCGCGACCGGCTTGTCGAATTTGCGTTTGCTGCCTACGAATGCGCCGAACAGATCTCTCAAAGCGTTGTAGAGGATGCGGATGAGCGGCACGCGCTGTAGCCCCCCCTCCAACCACGAGAGGAGCTTGTTGCCGACGACGTTGCCGGTGAGGTAGCCGATCAACGTGATTCCGGCCGCGGCAATGATGATGCCGAGACCCGGGACCCGCGTGTCCAGCCATTTGTCTAGCGTCGTGACAGTGGCCCACACGACCCAAACGGTGATGGCGACCGGTGCAAGGACCAAGAGCCCTTGCGCGAAGCTTCTCGTCAGCGTTCTCATGCGGTTCTCCTATCACCAGGTTGCGCCGCGCGCATTTGCAGGCAGAACGCGCGACGTGCCGACCCTCTTCCCACTTTGGCATCGCCTGACGCCCGGGATTCGCCACATGTTGGTGGGCACCCTCTTTTTCAGCGCGATGAGCGTCTTCGCGAAGCTCGCGGGCGAGCGGCTGCCCACGATGGAGCTCGTGCTCGCCCGCGTGGTGGTCACCCTGATCATGAGCTGGTGGGTGATCCGTGGCCTCGGCATCTACCCGTGGGGCAACAACAAGAGGCTCCTCCTGCTGCGAGGGTTCGCCGGGTTCATGGGGCTCAGCTGCTACTTCTACGCGATCACCCACTTGCCGCTCGCCGACGCCACGGTGATTCAGTTTTGCAACCCCATGCTCGCCGCGCTGATCGCAGTCTTCGCGCTCAAAGAGTCGCTGCGCATGATCGACGTGATCGCCACCGTCTGCAGCATGGCAGGTGTCGTTCTGGTCGCGCAGCCCACTTTCCTGTTCGCCGGTGGCGCAGCGTTGGACCCGGTTGCGGTCGTGATCGGCATCATCGGTGCGATCTTCTCGGCGATCGCGTACGTCGTCATTCGTCGTCTCGGTTCCACCGAGCATCACATGGTGGTCGTGCTCTACTTCCCACTCGTGACCGGCCCGGCGTCTTTGCCGATCCTGGCCTTCGAGGGCCTGGTCCTCCCGCAGGGTTTCGAGTGGCTCCTACTGCTCGGCATCGGTGTCGCCGCGCAGCTCGGCCAGATCGAGATCACCAAAGGCTTCAAGCTCGAGACCGCCGGCCGCGCGTCGTCGGTGACGTACCTACAGATCGTCCTCGGGTACACCTGGGGTGTCTTGCTCTTTGGCGAATACCCGAACGCGCTGAGTATCCTCGGCGCGCTTCTAGTCGTTCTCGGGGTATTCAGCGTGACCCGCCGCGCTCAGTCTTGAAATAGCGGATCGAACAGCCCCGGATCGACGCCGAGTGCTTCAAGGTTCTCTGCGCCTTCGACGTTGGTGATGAAGGTCATGATGCGCCCCCAGCCTTCGTGTTGCGTCGCCACCTTCGCGCCCGTGCTGAGCTCGGTCCAGCCTTCCCAGGTGGTTTCGATGCCTCCGATAGGGATGATCTGAACCCACATGCGCCAACTGGCAGGCATTCCATCGGGACCCGGAATCCATAGGTACGCGTCTCCCGGGGTCACGCCGCCCGAGGTGTAGCTCACCAGAAGCGCGTCACGCCCATCGTCGAGCTTCACGAGTGACCGCTCGACGCCCGGGTCGAAGAACTTCACGACGGGATTGAGCCAGAACGAATCGTTGATCCAGTACGCGTACGCCGCGCGCAGCGCCTCTTCGGCGTCCGCGCCGGTTTGCTCGACGCCTGCGTTCCATGCGCGGCCGGTCTGATCCTCGGTGCGAAACAGAGCACGGGAGTCGCCCCAGCGAAGCTCGACCAAGCCATGTTTGCGATCCCACACGTAGTGGTGCTGCTCGAAGAAGGACCAACGCACGGCTCCGGTCCGGTCCCACGCCTCTTTGTGCACCGCGGCTTCCATCGTCCGGGCGAGCGCATCCGCCTCTGGGCCGGGCTGACCTTCGGGCCTCGGGTCGTTCAGCGAATAGGCCACGACGACCACGGCCAGGAGGCCGAGAATCAGAATCGTCGCCAGGATCTTGAACGCGCGCATCATGAGGGGTGCGGCGAGCCTAGCCTGTGCAGAGGGGTCGCAAAAGCGCTATGAGTCCTCCCATGGGCCATTCGCCAGGACATGGAGGCGGCGCACCAGCCGGGTTGCCAACGATCGACACGCGCGAGCGAGGCGCTCCCAAGGACGGAGAGCCGCAGCTCATGGATCGCCGGCTATTCATGCAATTGCTGGTTTTTCAGCTTCCCACCGGAAGCTCGATCGCCGCCAACCAGAGCGCTTTGATCTCAGCGCTCGAAGAGGCCGACATTCCTTCCGTCGTCTATGCAGATGCCAACGACCCGCGGGGTGTGGCGCTGCTGACCTTTGGCGAGGATCCTGCCGTCTTCGTCGACTCGGTTCGCCCTCTGTTCGAGGCGGAGCCCTTGCGGGACTGGATGCTGCGCCCTGAGCTCACGATGATCGGCCGGACATACAGCAGCGGCTACGAGCAAGACCTCGCGTTCTGGCTCCTCGACCGCCCGAGGCAGACCGTCCTCAACCCCGAGTGGAACTGGGCGGTGTGGTATCCGCTTCGCCGTAGCGGTGCGTTCGAGCAGCTCGAACCGAAAGACAAGGGCGGCATCCTCCGCGAGCACGCGACGATTGGGCGCGCGTACGGCGAGCAGAACCTCGCGCACGACGTGCGTCTCGCCTGCCACGGCCTCGATGCCAATGACAACGAGTTCCTCATTGGATTGATCGGCTCGGAGCTCCACCCGCTGTCGCACGTCGTGCAGTCGATGCGAGGCACGGTGCAAACATCGCAATACATCCAGCAGATGGGACCGTTCTTCGTTGGACGCGCGATCGGCCGGCACCCAGGCCCTCAGAAGTGAGCCCCCATGCCTGGTAGTACGTTCGGCCAAGCCTTCCGCGTGACCACGGCGGGTGAGAGCCACGGCCCGGCCAACGTGGTCATCATCGACGGGTGTCCTCCCGGTCTTCCCCTTTCGGAGGAAGACATCATCCCGGACCTCGAACGCCGTCGTCCCGGGCAGAGCAAAATCGTCACGCAGCGAAAAGAGCCTGACGCGCCCGAGATCCTCTCCGGCGTGTTTGAAGGCGAGACCACCGGTACGCCCATCGCGATCATCGTCCGCAATCAAGACCAGCGTTCGCGCGACTACGCCAACATCAAGGACGTGTACCGTCCTGGACACGCCGACTACACGTTCGACGCCAAGTTTGGCCGTCGTGACTACCGTGGCGGCGGCCGAAGCAGCGCGCGCGAGACCGTGGCGCGTGTCGCCGCGGGCGCAGTCGCAAAGAAGCTGATTTCACAGGCATTTGGCGGCGAGGTGCTGGGCTACGTGACGCAGGTCGGGGACATCGAAGCGACGATTCCTCCTCGGGTCACCCTCGGGCAGGTCGAAACGCTTCCCGACGGCCAGCCCAACGTCGTCCGATGTCCCGATCCCGCGGCGGCGGCGAAGATGGTCACCCTCATCGAGAAAATGCGGAAAGATCAGGATTCGGTCGGAGGCGTTGCCGAGATCGTGGCGCGCAACGTGCCGGCCGGCTTGGGTGAGCCGGTGTTCGACAAGCTCAAGGCAGACCTAGGCAAGGCGTTATTCAGCCTTCCTGCCGTGTTGGGCGTCGAGTATGGCGCAGGCTTCGCGGTTGCGACGGCACGGGGCAGCGAAAACAACGACGCGTTCGAGACCGACGCCGACGGCAACATCCGCACGCGCTCCAATCGGCACGGCGGCATGCTGGGCGGGATTTCGAGCGGGATGCCCATCGTGCTCCGCGCTGCCGTGAAGCCGACCAGCAGTCTTCCCCGTAGCCAAGACACGGTGACGTCGAGCGGGGACCCGACCACGATTCGCACGACGGGCCGTCACGACCCGTGCTTGCTGCCGCGGTTCATTCCAATGGCCGAAGCGATGATCGCGCTAGTGCTTGCCGACCACTGGTTGCGGTGGCGAGCAATTCGCGACTAGCGCGAGAAATTCCAAGCGATGATTGCGATGGCGGCCGTGACGAGAACGGCGGTCCAAAGAAGACTCCCGCTCCTCTTTTCTTTCTTGTCGTCGGAGCCGACTGCACGGCGGAAGCCATGGATCATGTTGCCCATGACGCCTGTAGTTTGTCCGCCACCAACAGTGCTGCGGGAAGGACCGTGACCTTTCTTCCCGCGCTTCTTCCCGCTGGAGCTCTTCTTCTGATACTGCTTCGACATTCACATCATCCTATCCGGGATCGACGCTCGCGTGAATCGCTTTTCGGGGAGGTAAGAGGGTGTAGTGCGGTATCGGCTGCCGGTCTCGGCGGCACCGCTGGTGAGTTTTCTCACAAGCAGAGAGAAGTTGCGGCTGAGCATCAGGGCTCCGGTGGGCGAGCCATCGTTCTTTCGCACGAGCCGCGCCGGGGCGGCCGAGGCTTCCGAGCGCCAGGGCCCGGCTCCGCAGCAAGCTCTCGTTGCGCGGGGCCAGACGCAAACCGGCGTCCGCGGCGGAAAGCGCGTTCAGGTCGTCGGAGAGACTTCCGTACGCTCGGGCGAGCTCTCGCCACGCGCGCCAATCGAGAGGCGAGGCCTCGGCAACCCGTTTGTACGCCTCGGCGGCTTCGCTCCATCGCCACACCCGGGCGTAAGCGTCACCCCGCACGCGATCGAGCACCGGGTTCGGCCCGATCAGCGCTTCTGCCCGTCGAGTGAACGCAGCAGCTTCCTTTGGTCGTCCTTGCACCGACGAGAGACGCGCCCGCAACACCAAAGCCCGCGCCTGCAGGAAACGCGACTCGCCTTCGCGAGCCAACCGAAGCGCACGATCGATGGCCGGCTTTGCGATGTGAACGTGCTCTTGTTTGGCGTGCAGGAGCGCGAGGGCCTGTGTGAGCAGTCGTTCGATGACCGGGCGCTCCGCCCCACCGGAAGGTTGGTGGTCGACCGCGCCACGCCCCATCCACACCCTGGCCGCACCCACCTCTGTCACCGGTTGCCCGACGCACGGGTCAAGCGCGACCTTACCGTGCGTCTCCGCGCCCAGCGCAAAGCCGATGCCCCGCTCGCTACGGCTGGCCTCGCATGCCAACGCTTGAAACCGCAGGCCGTGTTTACGGTGAAGCAGTCGCGCATCGACTCGCAGCGGCAACTCGACCTCACGTGGGAGGATCATCGAATACCGTACCGCCTGCGCGTCGTGTGCGGGAAGCGTCCGGTCGAACGCGGGTGCAGAGAAGCGGTGTACCTGATGGAGGATCTCCGGATCAGCCGCACCGTCGAGAACCGTGGTGCGCAGCACGAACACATCGGTGTTGCTGTCATTGACCGGCCGCGACACGCCGAGCAGGTTGCCCACGGCGTCCCGTACCTCGACTTCGACCCACACATCGTGCATGTCGCGTACGCCGCCAGGAAATCGATGCCCCGTTCCTTCGTTCTCCAACAGAACATCGAAGACCAACCGCTCGCCGCCCCGAAGTCGTGATTCCTCCGGAAGCACGTAGCGGCGCTGGCCCGTACGCACTGCGCCGATGTCCACGATCACCGCGCCGGCGAGCTCATCGTTGGCTTGGCGGGCATGCCCGGCGTCCGGCAACTGCGCTGCCATCGCGGTGTGAGAGGCGGCCCAGCGGTGACTGCTCACTTTTCCATCATGGGCGCCTGCCATCTCGGCGTCCGATGCCTCTTCGGCGCCCATGTGGCAGCTCTGGCAACTGTTTTCCTCAACCGCAGTGAGGTGATCCTGTACGCCGCCCGCAAACGCGGACGATGCCCAGTCGCCCAGGTCGTCGATCCCGGGCAGGTGATTCTCGTTGCCGATCGCAGGGCCAGAAAAAGACCGATGGCAGGAACCGCACAGCGCAGCGGTTCGAAGCGGCTGCATGGTGAGGCGCGCCCGGTGCGCTTCGATTTCCTCCGAGCTTGCCGGGTCGGGGATCAGGACCGGTGCATCGGTGAGCGTGAAGCTCGCGTTACCGTCAGGCCGCGTCGACTCGACGCTGTGACACACGAGGCAGGTGATCCCCGCGTACGCGAGTTCGTTCTCCGGGCTCACTTCTTCGTCGATGTCTCCCGACATCAGGAGAAGCGGGTCGTGGCAGCCTGCGCAGAACCGACTCTCTTCCCTGCCGCGGTGCGCGCGGAATTGATCGATGCTCGCACGGTACCAGGGGTTGTCGAATGATGCGTAGGCGTGCGCGCTGTGCATCCAGTGGGAGGCGACGTCCGCATGGCAGTCGGCGCAGTCGTCGGTCTTCGCTAGCCTCAGCACGTCGAGGGCAGGGGCTTCCATCAAGGAAGGGCCTAGATCATGGCTGGTGGACCGAAGCGGCTCCGGCGGCCCGTACGAGCATCCCGTAGCGCAAAGAAGCAACCCGATGAAAAGCCAGCGCGCCATGTTGTATAGGACGTCCCACGCCCCCATTTGGTTCTGTTTTTTCTCAGAGGGTGCCGAAGCTCACGAAAATCTGCGTCAGGAGTGCGTCGGCCATCAAAATGCTGATCGAGACGACCACGACGGACCGGGTCGTAGACCGGCCGACTCCTTCGGTTCCGCCGCGGGTCTGTAAGCCGAAGTAGCACCCTAGAATGGCGATCAAGAAGCCAAAGAACGGTGTCTTGAAAACACCGCTGGCGAAGTCGTTGATCTTGAGAGAGTCGAGCGCCGTGGAGAAGAAGAACTCCATCGGAATCCCGTAGGAGAGCGCTGCGACGAGCATCGAGCTCAGCATGCCCAAGATGAACGCGATGAAGGTGATCAAGGGCATGATGACGATACAGGCAAGCAGCCGCGGCACGACGAGCTTTCGAATGGGGTCGGCACCCAAAGCCCGGATCGCGTCCACTTGCTCGGTGACCGTCATCGAGCCGAGCTCCGCTGCAATGCCCGCCGCGATTCGACTGCCAACGACCAGAGCGGTCAACGAAGGCGCGAGCTCACGCGCTTCAGACACGGCGATGACGCGGCCAAGAGTGTCTTTGGCGCCGAAGGCCTCCATCGAAACGGCGAATTGAATAGTCATGACGATGCCGACGAAGATCGCCGTGGCCGCAGCGATGGCAGTGCTTCGTACGCCGAGTTGCTCGAGCTGATAGATGAACTCGGTCGTGTCGAACCGCGTGGTGAACATCGTGCGAAAGGTGCGTCCAGCGAGCAATGTCGCGCCGCCGACTTCCTCTGCGAATGTTCGAAGGCGGCGGATCTGATAGTCGACCCAAGTCGTGAGGTTTCGAGGCCGCGTGGATGGCGACGCGGAGGTCACGGCTGACCCGTCATCGTCGTGAAGCCGGCGAGCATTTGGTCGAAGTCCCCGAGTGCCTCTTCGAAGCTTGGGCCGGGCAGGGTTACCAAGCCAAAGTCGTAGACGCAGTCGTCCTTCTTTAGGATCTGCAGAAGGATGTCGCGCGGCACGCCATCGAGCTTGGCCGTGAAGTGGGTGCGGAGGGCCTCACGGCCGTCCATTGGGACCACCTCTTCTTCGATCACCTCGCGCTCGGTGAAGCCGATCATTAGGTGACTGCGGAGGGCAGTCAGCGGGATGTCGAGGGCGGGGTCACAATCCGAGTCGACGTGCATGACGCCTTCCTTGGCCTCGCTGTGCCAAGCTAGGTCGTTCTGCTGGTTGACCGTCACCGGCGTCCAGTCCGAGCCGACCGGACCGATGCGATACGACGTCTGCTCGCCCCGGTAGACCCCATTTTGGACGGTGCCCGTGGTGGCACAGCCCATCGCAGTCAGGCCCAAAAAGAGCCAGGTTCCCAGCCGCCGCCTCACTGCGGAGGACTCTAGCAGGCGGGGCTTTCTTGTCGATTTGGGCTTTTGGGGCTCGAAGCGGGCCGGTCATGATTTCGTCCGTTAGACTGTAGGGACTGTGGGTCGGGGGGCTCAACCAGAACAGTCCGCGCGAACTCGTGGCGTTGCGATCTTGGATCGACTCGTCGCCGAGGGACAGGTGTCTCCAAGCCTCTATGATGAGGTGCTCATGCATGCCCAACGGACGCAGTCGACCGCCGAAGAGGCGATCCTGCAGCTCGGGCTGATGAGCGAGGGCGACCTCTTGAAGTACATCGCCGGCCTCTACAAGACTCGGTTCGTCGGCTCCGATCGGCTCGCCAAGGCGGGCGTCGACCCGCTGCTCCTGAAGAAGGTGCCGCGCAAGCTCGCCAAACGGCTCACAGCATTCCCGATCCTGTTCGACAAGATGAGCCGGACGCTGTCGGTCGTCGCTGCAGACGTCACCGACGATGATGTGCGTCAGCAGATGCAGTTCACGACCGGCGCGCGAGACGTGAAGGTCTACGTCGCGCGCGAGGCCGCCATTCGTGCGGCGATCGCCAAGCACTACGACCAAGATAGCCGTCCCTTCGAGATGCTGCTGAGCGGTGCGTCATCGCGGCAGGTCGAGTCGCGTCGCGAGTCGGATCCCGTTCCGGGTTGGGGCCAGGTCTTCGAAGAGCAGGACGGGCTCCTGGTCCGCCGCCGACGGGCACAGTCGCTTGAAATGGAGCAGGCCGCGAACGACCAGCTCCCTGAACCCGAAGCCGAAGAGCCGTCGCCACAGACCCAGCCGAGGGCTACGGCCGGCCAGACACTCATCGAGCAGCTTTCGGCGCCGTCGCAGAGCAACGATCTCGCCGTCGATCCCGAGGTGTACCTGGAAACGCTGAGTGTGCTGGTGACCCTGATCGAGCAGCTCAATCAGGACCGCGGCGGGCACTCCATGCGGGTCGCCCGCATATGCCAACAGATTGGCGAGCGGATCGGGCTCACCAAGCCTCAGGTTCAAGGTATTCTGATCGCCGCTTACCTGCACGACGTCGGTGTTTCAGCCGATTCGCATGTTACGCCCTTCGACGTGGCGCTCGACGAACCCAAGCGCGAGGCCGCGCGACGAATTTACACCGCGCCTCTACGGCTTCTCGAGTCGGTGGCTCTCCCGGAAACCGCGGTTGATGCGCTCCGCCATCGTTACGAGCGGTTCGACGGAAAGGGCTTTCCGGAGCGCTCGAGCGGCAAGGACATTCCGCTTGGCGCCCGAGTGCTCGCGGTGGTCGAGAGCTACATCGACTTGACGCAGAGCAAGGCCAACGCACTCGGGCGGCGCGTTTCCGCGGAGGAAGCCTGCGATGCGCTGGACCCTCACAAGGGAACGGCCTTTGACCCGGCAGTCGTCGACTGGCTTCGACACATCGTCCTCGATGACGGGATGAAGAGTCAGATCCTGTCCGCGCGCCATCGCGCGCTGATCGTCGACCCCGACCCGGAGGAAACCGCGGTGCTCGAGGTTCAGTTCGCTGGACAGGGTTACGAGGTCACGATCGAGCGTTCGGTAGATGGCGCGCTTCGGTGCCTGGATGCCGAGAAATACGATGTCGTCGTGAGCGAGGTGCATTTGTCCGACGGTCAGGGCTTCGACCTACTGAGGCGCATGCGCGAAAGCTCGCACGCTCAGGTGCCCTTGATGTTTGTCACGTCTGAGCGGGCCCAGTCGTCCGTCAACCGCGGGCTCGAGCTCGGTGCAGCGGACTACGTAGTGAAGCCCGCTTCCGCGGCAGTGGTTGCGGCCAAGGCCAGCCGTGTGATCGCAAACAGCCACGCCCAGAAGCCCGGCGCGCGCGGCGTGTCTGGCTCGCTGGAGGAAATGGGGCTCCCGGACGTGATTCAGATTCTCGCGAACGGCCGGAAGAGCGGGCTTCTCAAGGTAAGCAGCGGCAGGCTACAGGGTGAGCTGATGTTCCAAGGGGGCTCGATTCACGACGCGCGTTTCGGCGATCTCGCAGGGGCCGAGGCCGTGTACGGGATCCTTCGTCTGACGGAGGGCGATTTCGCGCTCGAGTCTGACACGACGCCAGTTGAGGACGTCATCGGGATTCCCACCCACCATCTGTTGCTCGAAGCGATGCGCCGGCTCGACGAAGAACAGCGGTAACACCGGCCAGGTGTTCAGCGCGCCGCTAGTTTGAGCCGGGCACTGCCTGGGATATGCTGCATAGGTGCGCTTGTGCCACCAATGTGGCGCGTCGGTAGAGGATGCCGCGCGCTTTTGTCCCGCGTGCGGGGCGCCGTCTGACGAGCAAGCGGGAGGCGGGGCCTCGGACCCGCTCATCGGCCGCATCGTCGGTGGGAGCTATCTCTTGCAAGAGGTCGTCGGCGTCGGGGGCATGGGGCGCGTCTACAAGGCCGAGCAGTCGACGCTTGGGCGCACCGTTGCGGTCAAGGTCATCCATCCTCACTTGCTGGGCGACGAGCAGACCGTCGCGAGGTTCTATCAAGAGGCGCGGGCCTCGAGCCGACTGAACCACCCCAACAGCGTCAGCATCATCGACTTCGGGCGCACCGACGACGGGATCCTCTATCTCGCGATGGAGTTCCTCAGCGGCAAGGACTTGGCGCTCGTGATGCACGAGGAAGGGCCGCTGGCGGTCGATCGGGTGTGTAAGATCCTAACCAACACGTTGGATGCGCTCGGTGAGGCGCACGAGCTCGGCATCGTTCACCGCGATCTGAAACCCGAGAACATCATTCTGCGCCCGCTTCGATCGGGGGACGACCTAGTCAAGGTCGTCGACTTCGGGCTCGCCACCATCGTGGGCAAGGAGAGCTCGATTACGAAGCCGGGGCTGGTATGCGGCACGCCCGATTACATGTCCCCCGAGCAGGGGCGCGGTGACGGCGTCGACGGACGCGGGGACCTCTATGCGCTCGGCGTCGTTCTGTTCGAGCTCTTGGTGGGCCATCTCCCGTACATCGACGATACGCCCACGCGCGTCGTCCTGAGGCACCTCAACGATCCTATCCCAGATCCTCGCCAGGTCAGCCCCAACCGCGATATTCCCGACCGCCTCGCCGAAGTGACGATGAAGGCGCTCGCAAAAGATGCCAACGATCGTTACCAAGTCGCACGAGACATGCAGGAGGCGTTGCGTGGCGCTCTCGATGATCTGCGCGTTCGCCGCGCGTCGGTTACGCCCTGTCCAAACTGTGGTGCGCCCGCGTCTCTTTCGCAGAACTTCTGCGGTGAGTGCGGCGGGAGGCTCGCTGGGGTCGAACCAGCCCTCGGGAGCAACCGGTCGCTCCGTCCGTCTTTCTATCCACCGCTCGGGTCGCAACGAGAGTTCGTGGGCCGCGAGGAGGAGCTTCGCCTGATTCGCGAGCATCGTCATGCGGCCTCGCAGGGAGCGCACTGGGTTCACCTCTTTGGTGAGCCAGGCGTTGGTAAGACACGGTTCCTGACCGAGATCGCCGAAATCGCGGCGGCCGAGGGGGACGTCGTGATCGGGGCCGGCGCGCATTCGACCGGCGCACCCGTTCCGTACTCCGCGATTCGGACCATCTTGGCGGAGCTGCTCGAAGTCGATGATTCGGAGCTCGCGAGAATGGCCAACCGGGGGGACGAGCTTGGATCGGTGTTGGCGGGGGCAGGCGTCGATGAGGTGATGAACCCCGCGGGTCTCCTAGGGGGCGAGGGGCGCTCTCGGACGGGGGCCGTAGCCGAGGCTCTGGCCTGCGCGGTGCGCCGCGCGCGAAAGCGCGCGTCGAGTGGGCGTGTGATGTTGATCGTCGACGACCTCTCCTATTGTGACGGGCTCACGCAACGGACGGTCATCGAGCTGGCGCGGGTGTTGGGCACCGAGCCGGTGCTCTTGGTCACTGCCGGCGACCATGATCGGTCCGTTCTGGCCAACGAAATCATTCGTCTCGATGGGCTCGACTCCGAGGAGGCCGAACGGTTCTTGGCCGGGTCTTTCCATCTGCGTTTGGTGTCGGGGCTCCAGCAGCTCACCGACTCGATGGGCGGCAACGTCTTGCCGTTGCACCTCGAGCAGTTGGAGGCGCTCGGAATCGCTCCGGACGATGGGCCACCGCCACGAATGGCCGACGCGATCGCGCAACGCATCGAGCGCCTGGAAGTCCAAGCGCAGCGTCTTCTCCAATCGGCCGCAGTTCTTGGCCGGACCTGCGACTTGGACGCACTTCGTGCCGTGTCGCGACACGACGACCTCACGGGTTTGGATGAGCTTGCTGGGAATTCGCTCGTGCAGCTCGATGGCTCCAAAGTGAGCATCGTTCATCCCTTCATTGCCGACCTAGTGGCAGCTTCGATCCCGGCCGAGGCGCGGCGCGCCCTTCATCGCCGAGCGTTCGAGGTATTGAGCGATCTTCGGGCGCCGCAGGAGGTGCGCGCGGCGCATGCTTTCCGCGGCGTCGATGCGGTCACCAGCCTCGTCGTGCTCGAGAAAGCAGGGGACGCTTCGATGGCGCGGGGCGACCACCTCGGAGCCGTGCTCCAATATCGCCGTGCCCTCGAGCTCGCGCGACGCCAAACGCTGGAGAGCGGAGATACCGTCTACGATCGCGCAATCGCTACGTTCAGCCGCAAGCTCGGTGAAGCGCTCGCCCGATTGGGCGACCCGGCTGGCGCGGACGGCGTGCTTCGCGAAGCGCTCGATCTGACGCTGCCGAGGAGCGCTGAACGCGCGAAGATGTTGTTGTCGCTTGGACGCATCGCTTCACGCCGAGATCGCCCTCGGGATGCCATGCGCCACTTCGGACAAGCGCTCGAGCTCGTCGCCGGGGTCGAACCTTCGGTGGAGTCTCATCTGCAAGTCGCCATCGGACGCATCCGCCGAATCGAAGGCGACCCTCATCACGCGGCCAACGCGTATCGGCGCGCGCTCGAGCTGTTCGCCGAGCTTGGAGCGTCGGCAGACACGATGGCTCGAACCCGTCTCGAGCTCGCGGACGCACTGACCGCTGCCGGCGACCATGAAGGCGCCGCCCACGAGCTCACGAGCGTAGAGCGGGAGGGCAGGGCGAACGGTGGCACGAGCTTGGTTGCGCGTGCCGTCGGCATGCTGGGATCGATCGACGAGCTGGCGGGCAGGGCTCGTGACGCCCAGGTCCGGTACGAGGAAGCTGCGTCCCTGGCTGCTGAGGCAGGCGACGCCCCCGGCTACCGCCGCTGGCTTTCGGCGAGCAAAACCCTCCGAGCCAGCATCTAGTACTCTGCTATGCTTCGCCGCATGCGGCGCTGCTGGTGGATCTGCATTCTGGTCGCTGCGTTTGGCTGCGATAGGCTCGGTGAGTTCAGCACTGGGGATGGGGAAATCTACCGCGGCGAGATCGCTGGGGTGAATGACCCTCTCAACTGCCCGGACGGGATCGACTGCTCGTTCATTCGCCGAGGCTTTCCGTCCGGGGTCACCCTCGACCTCACCTTTGATCCCGAGCGGCAGTACGAGAACCCGGGCGCGATCTCGACCACCGGCGAGGACTGCGGCCCGACGTTTACCGACACCCTCCTGCTGCCGATTCCGCCTCTCGCGCATGATCAGCTTGGGCTCTACGAGCTCCCGGGCGGTGGCAGGATTCGAAACTACATGTTCGTTGCGCACCCCGATGCGGGCCCGCTCGTCGGGCGAGACGTGATGGTGTTCTTGTCGCTGCTTCGTGGAGGCAACATCGAGGTGCGAGTCGTTGCCGGTCCTGGCCTCGTCATCTGTGACCCGGCGGACTGTGGAGCGATCGATTCTGGTCAATGCGACTACTTCGGCGTGTTCTCGCTCCGTCGGGAGCTCCTTTGATGCGCGTGCTCGGCATCGAGAGCTCGTGCGACGAAACCGCCGCCGCGTTGGTCACCGAGGGAGGGGAAGTTCTGGCGGATGTGGTGGCCAGCCAGATCGAAACGCATGGGCCGTACGGTGGCATCGTTCCGGAGCTGGCATCGCGAGCGCACATGCAGGCGATCATCCCGGTGATTCGCGAGGCTCTCTCCAACACGCCGGGCGGCCTCGCCGGCATCGATGCGATCGCCGTCACGCAGGGGCCGGGCTTGGTGGGCTCGCTGTTGGTGGGTGTGCAGGTCGCGAAGGCGTTGGCCTGGAGTATCGACAAGCCCCTGGTTGGAGTGAACCACTTGGACGGTCATCTCGCCGCGGTGTACTTGCGGCGTCACGACCAAGAAGGGCCGCAGGACGCGCCTACGATGCCCTTTGTGGGGCTGCTCGTGAGCGGTGGGCACACGGCGCTCTACCGCGTCGAAGGCTTTGGCGACATCGTGCTCCTTGCGCAGACGCGGGACGATGCTGCCGGGGAGGCGTTCGATAAGGCAGCCAAGCTTCTTGGCCTCGGATATCCGGGCGGTCCGGTGATCGATCGGCTGGCGGCCGGCGGAAACGCCAATGCATTCTCGTTTCCTCTTCCGATGGCGTCCCGAAAAGTTCTCGACTTCAGCTTCTCCGGCCTCAAGACCGCGCTCGCGCGCCACGTACAACAATATGGCGTTCCCCGCGACGAGCAGGAACTGGCCGATCTGTGTGCCTCCTTTCAGGGCGTCATCATCGAGAGCCTCGTCCGGAAGTCGATTCTGGCTTGCAAGCAGGAGGAGATCGACCAGCTCGTCATCACCGGCGGCGTTGCCGCCAACCGCGGACTACGCGCTCGCGCCAAAGAGGTTTGCGAGAAAAATGGGATTCGGCTTTTTGTCCCGCCCCCGATCTCGTGCACCGACAACGCTGCGATGATCGCGATGGCCGCTGCCCATCGTTTGGCGGCAGGCGAGCAAGACGATCTGTCATTTGCCGTCTATTCGCGCGATCCTGACCGGCGTCGCGGCAAGTTCCGGCGCGACGGAACCCTCGTCGAGCGCAAGTAGGCGTTTCATGTCTGTGAGCTCCTCCGAGTCGATCACTTCCCCCTATGTCGAAGTGGCCCTGCCGGTTCCTCTTCGAAAGGTGTTCACCTACGACGTCCCGAGTGGGTTGCGGGGCACTCTACAGCCGGGGAGCCGCGTCGCCGTCTCGTTCAGCCGCCGCAAGCTCGCGGGCTTCGTCGTGAGTGGCCGGGACGAGCTTCCCGAGGGTGTGGCGCGAGCGCTTCCGGTCGCGGGGCTCCTCGAATCCGAGCCGGTATTTACATCGGAGCTGCTGCGGTTCTTGGACCAAGCGGCCAAGTACTACATGCACCCGCTCGGAGAGGTCTTGCGGGCGGCCGCTCCAGCGCTGCCGACCGGGGCTATGCGCCGCTTGCGTGCGGACGGCTTTCTCGAAGCCGCTGAGAACCTTCCGGGGCAACGCGTGGCACGCCACATGACGTGGAAGGTGACCGCCACTCGCAAAGAGACGGCGGGCACGCGACTGGGCGCGCGGCAGATGAAGCTCATGGACCGCCTCACGGAGCGCGGCTCGGTCATGCTGGAGGAGCTTCGCGGCGATCTCAACGATCCTCGCGCCGTAGTCCGGTCCCTTGCCGACAAGGGGCTGGTCGAGTTCGAAGAGGTCGAGGCAAACCGTGATCCATTCTTTCGGGTGCCGGTGAGCCGGGACGAGCCACCATCGCCGACCGCTGCGCAACGGGTCGCGATCGGCGCGATCGGTGATGCGATCGCGAAACGGACCGGCGGTACGCTCGCCGGAGAGCGCTCTACCGGCGGTACGCTCGCCGGAGAGCGCTCTACCGGCGGTACGCTCGCCGGAGAGCGCTCTACGGCCGAGGTGTTCCTGCTGCACGGCGTGACCGGGTCCGGAAAGACCGAGGTGTATCTCCGTGCGATCGACGCAGTGCGCAGAGCGGGTCGTGGCGCGCTCCTGCTGGTACCCGAGATCGCACTGACCCCGCAGCTCGTCGCTCGATTTCGCGCGCGGTTCGGCGACGACATTGCGGTGCTTCACAGCGGGCTCACCGCGCGTCAACGCGATGACGCGTGGCAGGCACTTCGGCGAGGTGAAGTGCAAGTGGCCATTGGGGCTCGCTCGGCGTTGTTCGCGCCGATTGCGAACCTCGGCTTGATCGTCGTGGACGAAGAGCATGACCCTTCGTTCAAGCAAGATGAAGGTTTTCGCTATCACGCCCGGGATATGGCGTTGCTGCGTGCGCAGTACGCGGGCGCGGTGTCCGTGCTCGGCAGCGCGACGCCTTCGGTCGAGACATACCATCGGGCCAACGAAGGTCGGATTCATTTGCTCTCTCTACCGACACGAGCCACTGGTGCGACGCTGCCCGACGTCGAAATCGTCGACCTGCGTCGTCACCGGAAGGGTCCGACCGGCCACCCGCTTCTTTCCGGACCGCTTCATACCGCGATTGGCAAGTGCTTGGAGACCGGCCATCAAGCGATCCTCTTTCTCAACCGGCGCGGTTTCTCGCCGAGCGTGCGTTGCGCGGCGTGCGGCGCCGTCGCCGAGTGCCCCGCGTGCAGCGTGGCCCTGACCGAGCATCGGGCAAAGGGCGCACTTCGATGCCACTACTGCGATTTTCAACGAGCCGTCGCTGTTCCCTGCGCTTCGTGCGGGAGCACCGAATACAAACGGCTCGGGGTCGGTACCGAACAACTCGAGAGATCCGTCGAAGAGAGTTTCCCGAAAGCCCGTGTCGCCCGGCTCGACCGCGACACCGCGTCGGGGGATGGCGTCGAGGCGGTCCTCGATCGACTGCGCAGTGGCGACGTCGACGTATTGGTGGGCACGCAGATGGTCACCAAAGGGCACGACATCGCCGCAGTCACCTTGGTCGGCGTCGCGCTTGCCGATCAGAGCCTCGCCTTCCCAGATTTTCGAGCGTCAGAACGAACCTTCCAGCTGCTCGCTCAAGTCGCAGGCCGCGCGGGCCGCGCGGACGCCCCCGGCAAAGTCGTTCTGCAAACCTTCCAGCCCGATCATCCTGCAGTTCGCTTCGCGGCCAAGCACGATTACGAAGCCTTTTACGACGAAGAGATCCGCGATCGAGAGGAAGTCGGCTACCCACCGTTCGCGCGGTTGGTGTCTGTGCGCGTCCACGCCGGTGCCGAAGCCGACGCTCGCCGCGCCACCCAACTGCTCGCCGACACCGCCCGCCAACACGAGGCTGTGAAGGACGGCGCGGTCCAAGTCCTAGGCCCAGCCCCCGCCCCACTCGTGCGACTAAGAGGCCGTTACCACTACCGCCTCCTCCTAAAATCCCCCGACCGAAAGCTCCTCCGCGCCGTAACCGCCCTCCTGGCAGCCCGAATCGACCAAGGCCTGCCCCCGACCCACGCCACCCTAGACATCGACCCCCTCTAGGGGACAGGATCTACCCCTGGAACTCCTTGGGCTGCGGCTTCGGCGGCGAGGAAGCCAAAGGTGAGGGCGGGGCCGATTGTGCCTCCGGCACCCGGGTAGGTGCGCCCCATGACGGAGGCCGACGAGTTGCCCGCGGCGTAGAGACCGACGATCGGCTGGCCGTCTTCTTTCAGTACGCGGCTATGCTCGTCGGTGATGAGGCCGCCCTTCGTTCCGAGGTCGCCCGGATAGATTTGCACGGCATAGAAGGGGCCGGTCTCAATCGGCCCCAGCGAGCAGTTGGGCTTCACGTTGGGGTCTCCGTAGTAGCGATCCTGCGCGCTCCAGCCTCGGTTGAAGTCCGGGTCTTCGCCTTTGAGGGCGTACTCGTTGAACCGCGTGATCGTTGCCTTCGTAGTGGCGGCCGGAATCTTGAGTTGCTCGCAGAGCTCCCCGAGCGTGTTGGCCTTGTAAAGGAAGTTGCCGTCGCGGTAGCGGCGCGGGAGCTGGCTATCGGGCATGACCTTGCCGGGCGCAATCGGTCCTGCAACCGACGACTTGCGATAGGTCGCGTCGAAGATGTGAAACCAGCGTGGGTCCGCCGCGCCGGTCTTTGCCACGTCGTCGTACATGCCGTCGACGACATCGATGTAAGGCGCCGCCTCGTTCGTGAACCGCTTTCCGTCCTGGTTGACGAACAGCCCGTGAGGCAGGCTCTTTTCTACGACCAGCACCCACGAGAAGGGCGACCTCGGCACCAACGAAACCGGTGTCCACCACGCTTCATCCATCAAACCGAGCGCTCCACCGGCATCACGCCCCATGATGATGGCGTCCCCCGTGTTCGACGAGGTTCCCGCCGTCCATTCGGTCCTGATGGGATGCCGCTGATATTGCTCCCGCATCTCCTGGTTCCGCGAAAATCCGCCTGCCGCGAGGACTACGCCGCGATTCGCTTTCACGCGAAGGGTTGCGCCCTCTTTGCTGAGCACCGCGCCCACAACCTTACCCTCTTCGAACACCAGCTCTTCGACACCGGTGTTGAGCCACGTGGGCACATTGCGTTCCTTCAGCGAAAGGAAGAGCCGGCCCATCAGGGAGTTGCCCGCGCAAAGCTTCGTATCCCGTCCCCAGCGCTTCCGTTTGAAGTAGCGCAGCATGTACAGGAACATTTGCCACGCCATGAACATCATGGTCGTGAAGCCGACGCCGATCGCCGCCTGTGCTTCCTTTGCCGTAATGCCAAACTTTCCAAGAATCTGCGATTGCGGGTGCGGCCGCCGCAACTGAATCAAGTCCTCGCGCAGCTTCGCTCCGTCGAACGGCAACGGGTCCATCGACCGTCCGCCAGAACGCCCGCCCGGCGCCTCGGGGTAGTAATCGGTGTACTTCGCGAGTGGGACGTACCGGACGTGCGTCTTGTCGTGCAGATACGCGAGCACCCGCTTGCTCTCACGGATGTAGAGCCACAACCGATCATCCGGGACCTCACCCTTGGTGATGTGCTTCAGATATTCGAAGCCCTCTTCATCCGAGTCGGCAATGCCTTCCTTCGCCATGCCGGGATTGTTTGCGACCCAGCAAACGCCGCCCGACATCGCCGAGTTGCCACCGTAGAGCTCGCTCTTCTCGACCACCAGCACGTCCAGTCCGAGATCGTGCCCACGCACCGCTGCTCCCATGCCGGCGGCGCCACTTCCCATCACGAGTAAATCGACTGTACGGTCCCACTCCGCCATCGCGGCACTCCTTTGCTACGGGTCGGTTCGCAAAATAGAACATGTTCTAGTGGCGTAGCGCTGTCAAACGCCCTGGATCTTGCGGTGGGGGGTGCCGAGCGCTAAAAAATACACGGTGATTCGCCCCATTCTCTTTTATCCAGACAAACGTCTCCGCGAGCCCGGCAAAGAGGTCGAGGAGTTCGATGCCGAATTGCATCAGTTGATCGAGGACATGGCGGAGACGATGTACGTGGCCCCGGGCGTCGGTTTGGCCGCCCCGCAGATCGGGGTGTCGAAGCGACTGTTCATCGTCGATGTCGCGACTGACGACGACGAGCCGAGCGACCTGCGCGTCTTCATCAATCCGGAGATCATCACTACCGAAGGGGACACCATCTTCAATGAAGGCTGCCTCTCGTTCCCCGGTGTCCGCGAAGACATCGACCGCGCCGAGCGCGTCACGGTCCGCGCGCTCGACCAGGACGGCAACCCCTTCGAGCTCGACGCGGACGGCCTGTTGGCGATCGCAATCCAACACGAAAACGATCACCTCGACGGAAAATTGATGATCGATCACCTCAGCGTACTGCGCCGCCGGTTGGTGCATCGTGCGATGAGCAAACGAGCCGCGGCCGACGCCGCGCAGTAGTGGCCTGTGCAGACGATTTTTTTTGGCAGCCCCGAGTTCGCGGTGCCTTGCCTCGAAGCACTGCACGACATCAGCGACATAGCGGTAGTGATCTCGCAGCCGGACCGGCCAGCGGGGCGCGGGCTGGCGATGCGACCGCCCGCCGTCAAGAAGCGCGCGCTCGAGCTCGGGCTCGACGTGTGGCAGCCGACGAAGGTCCGAACCGCTGAATTTGCGGAGAAACTTCGAGCGCTCAATGCGGACGTGGCGGTCGTGGTGGCATACGGACGGATTCTTCCTCGCGCTGTGCTCGATGCGCCGAGAACGGGATGCGTCAACGTTCATGCGTCCCTGCTGCCACGTTGGCGTGGGGCGGCGCCGATTCAATGGTCGATCGTGCACGGCGACGAGGAAACCGGCGTGACGTTGATGCAGATGGACGAGGGCATGGACACGGGTCCCGTCCTCGGGACCGTATCGACGCCGATTGCACGGGACGATGATGCCGCGACCTTGAGCGATCGACTTTCGAAGATGGGCGCTGAGCTTCTAGGCGAGCAGCTCCCGCGCTACGTTGCCGGTGACCTCACGCCGCAGCCGCAAGGCAGCGCCGCGACGATGGCGCCTCTTCTCAAGAAGGAGCACGGCCGCATCGACTGGAACAAACCGGCTCGGGCGGTGCATAATCAGATCCGCGGCATGAATCCCTGGCCTGGTGCACATACGGTTCTCGGCGAACGGCGCATCAAAGTGCACCGCACCGTTGCATCCACCTTGGATCCCGAGGGTTCGGCGCCTGGTCAGGTGATCGCGCTCGACCCCGAAGGTATCCTCGTCGCCTGTGCCGAGGGCACGCTAGAGATTCAAGAGCTTCAGGAAAGCGGCCGGAAGCGGGTCGACGCGCGTGCCTTTGCGACCGGGCGCGGCGTCGCGGTTGGCGATCGGTTCGGGAGCGGAGGGACCGAGGGATGAAGATCTACACGAAGACGGGCGATGAGGGCGAGACCGGCCTCTTTGGTGGGGCTAGGGTGTCCAAAGCTTCGCTCCGTGTCGAGGCGTACGGCGAGGTCGACGAGCTCAACAGCGCAGTAGGTTGGGCGCGTGTGCAGGTTTCGGACCCGGACCTCGATGCGCTGTTGAATCAAATCCAGAACGATTTGTTCGAGGTGGGTGCGGAGCTTGGCTCCACCGACGACCGAAAACAAAAGAGCGCGATGCCACTCATTGCCGAGCCCCAAGTCCAAGCGCTGGAACGGGCGATCGACAAGTACGAACAAGGACCGCCCGCGCTCACGTCGTTTGTGCTTCCGGGCGGCAGCGAAAACGCAGCCCGTTTTCACCTCGCGCGCTGTGTGTGCCGCCGCGCCGAGCGTTCGCTCGTTGCCTTGGGTACGCAGGAAACCCTTCGCGGAGAGCTTTTCCGATATGTGAACCGTTTGAGCGACCTGCTCTTCGTCCTGGCTCGCTACGCCAATCATATGGCGGGCGTGGAAGATATCCCCTGGAAGGGGCAGGGGGGCTAGGGCATGTCGTCCGAGTCGAGCGCGAACTCGCGGGTTCCGACACTGCCGTCTGCGAGTACGTCGCCCGGCAAGTCGAGTCCCTCTCGGATTTCTTCGATCGCTTCGTAAAGCACCGCACGCTCGGCCAACAGCTGGCGAATGATGGTGGACCCCCACTGGCGCTTCGCGCGGATCTTGATCGACGTCCACGTGCGCCTCACGAGCTCTAGATAGACCAAGGCCAGTGCGCCTCCGAACGCGCCGATCAGGAAGGTCGTGATGCCGGCGCGCCACGGCGCTCGAGGGATTCCTGCGAACGACTCGTGCAGCTGGATCTGGCCCAAGCCGACGAGGAGGGCGGCGGTCAACCAGGCGAGGGGGAACAGGACGAGGCCCGCGAGAAGCTTGATGGTGGCCGTGTCTTTGTATTGCTTCGACGCGATGCGGGAGAGGAGGTTGATCAGGAAGTAAGGCCCCGCGTTGATCAAAAGTCCCAGCACGAGAATCGGCGGAAACACCAAGAACACGACCGCGGCTTGAACAGCCAAGATGACGGGCAGCCATTTGGACTCGATCGGTGGCGGCTTGTCGAGATCGTCATCGTCGAGCTTGACCTCGAGGAGCGCCTCATCATAAGCCGCAACGCGATCCAGTAGCGCCTGCACGCGATCCGGCTCGGTCCGCAGGCGCGCGTAGTACGCTTTCCAAACTCTCGACATCCCCAGGGTGCGCTCGACCATGTCCGGCGCTTTGAGGCTCACGCCCGCTCGCTTTGCCCTCTCAGCCCGCATGAGCGTCCGCACGCGGTTCATCAGCTGGTTGAGCTCCCAGCTTTCGGTCGCGTGTGTGACCTCCTGTAGGACTGGTTCGAGCGCGTGCATCAGCTCGGTGCTTTGAGCGCGTAGCGCTTCATCGTCGTCTTCAGGAATCGGCGCCAACAGCTCGCTCGGCAGCTCCATCGGTGCATGAAATTCGACCAAGGCATCCGATCGAAACACGGTCTTGTTGTCGTAGTGAAGACCCACAGGAATGATCACCGGCGGAACGCCATTCTCGTCGCACAACTGCTTGGCGCGGTAGTAGAGCCGCGCGGCGCCGGTCTTGAGCTCTTGAAGAAACGGGTCGTCGTGACTGACCCCCTCCGGGAACAACGCAGCAAACCCGCCATCGCACACCGCCTGCGCCATCGAATCGAGGCTCTGCCGGTTTGCTTTTCGCCGCGTCTCATCGTCGGCATCCTTCAGATCGGAAGCCCGGAAGATGGGAACCGTACCAAGCGCACGCATCAGTCGACCCACGAACGGCCACTTGAACAACCCGTGACGCGCACCGAACACGACCCGCCGCGGAAAGCAGCTGATGATCAGCGCGGGATCGACCAGTCCATTCGGATGCCACGCGATCAGAATCCCGCCACCCGTCTCCGGCACGTGTTCCACCCCACTGACCTCAACCCGACGAAAGAAAAGCCCCACCAGAAACCGCACGACCCGCACCGCATTGCTCCGAGTGACCTCCATTCCCCCGATACTATCCCGACGAAAAGCCGGCTGTCGCCTTTTCCCGATACGCGCTAGACCGGGCGGGTTATGCGACGTGGGTTGGCTTGGGTCTTATCGACGGTGTTCGTCGTTCTCGGTTTGGGATGCAGCAAGAAGACAGAAGACGTCGTCGTCGATCCTGACCCCGCTCCGGCGACGCCCGTGATCGAGGGACCCGCCGACTATGTGGGCACCGAGGCCTGCGCGTCTTGTCACGAGGCCGAGCACCAGGGGTGGGTCGGATCGCACCATGACCTTGCAATGCAAAAAGCGACGCCGGAGACCGTGCTCGGCGACTTCGATGACGTCACGGTGAAGTACTATAAAGAGACCGCTCGGTTCATTCGTGACGGAGAGGCGTTTGCCGTCGAAGCGTTGGGTGCCGACGGGAAGCGCGCGCGCTTTCCGGTGATCTACACCTTCGGCGTCGAACCGCTTCAGCAATATCTGGTCGAGGTCGAGCCGGGGCGCCTGCAATCGTTTCTCTTTGCATGGGATACGCGCCCGAAGGCGCAGGGTGGCCAACGTTGGTTTCACCTCCAGCCTGACGAATACGTCGAGCCGGGTGACCCGCTGCACTGGACCGGGCCGAGCTACAACTGGAACTACGCATGTGCCGACTGTCACTCGACTGCGGTGAAGAAGAACTACGACCGTGCGACAAAGCGCTACTCGACCGAGTACTTCGAGATCAATGTTGGGTGTGAGGCCTGCCATGGGCCGGGATCGCGTCACGTCGAGCTCGTCGAAGCCGAAGCCGAAGCCAAAGCGAAGCGGCGTCCAGTGAACAACGGGTTTGACCGTCAGATGCCCACACGGGCGTCACGGAAGTGGTCGTTTGCGGATGAGCGTGGCATCGCCGTTCTCGCTTCGGGGCCGCGAAGCGATGAGCCAGAGGCGTGCGCGCCTTGCCATTCGCGGCGCGCCGACCTCGGCGGCGAGCATGAGCACTATCACGACCGTTACCGCCTCGCAGCTCTCGACGAGATCCTCTACTTCGATGACGGACAGATCAAAGACGAGGTTTACGTTTACGGGTCGTTCCTGCAGAGCAAGATGCACGCTGCGGGTGTCGTTTGCAGCGATTGCCACGATGGGCATAGCGCGAAGCTTCACGCGGAGGGCAACGCGCTTTGCGCCCAGTGCCATCGGGCCAACGTCTACGATACGCCTCAGCACCACTTCCACGACACGGGAACCGAGGGGAGCCTCTGCACCGACTGCCACATGCCGCAGCGCACCTACATGGTGAACGACGACCGTGCGGATCATCGCTTCGGCTCACCACGCCCGGTGGCATCTGCAGCGATCGGCGCACCCGACGCGTGCACCGGTTGTCACCAGGGAAAGAGCCCTCAATGGGCTGACGGTCACATCGCTAAGCACTTCAATAAGCGCGCCGGCGATCTGTTCGCGAAGGCGCTCCATGCAGCCAGAAACCAACGACCTGAGGGCGAGCCCGCTTTGGTGGAGCTCGTTGCCGTCGGGTCTGCTCCGGCCATCGTGCGCGCCACCGCGCTTCTCGAGCTGCGCAACCTCGCCTCACCGGCGTTGCCCGCCTTGTTGATGCGCGCCGCGCACGACCAGAGCCCCATCGTCAGGCGCGCCGTCGCGGTGGCCGCGCGAGACCTTCCCCCGGAGCAGCGCGCCGAGGTCGTGCGCGCGATGCTTCGCGACCCGGTGCGCACCGTCCGCATCGAAGCGGTAGCCGCGCTGTTGGGAACCCATGCCGGCCGGTGGAACGAATCCGACCGCGCCGCACTCAAGGATGCCACCGCGGAATACATCGAGGCCCGGTCGTTCAACACCGACCGGGGCGAAGGATTGGTTGACCTGGCGCACGTCGCGCTGCTCGCCGGCGACGTTCAGCATGCCGAGGGCAATCTCCGCGAGGCGCTCGATGTCGATCCGACTTTCACAGCGGCTTACGTCAACCTCGCCGACCTTTATCGAAGCCAGCAGCGAGACAAAGAGGCTGAAGCGGTGCTCCGCGAAGGGCTAAAGGCCGCCGCCGATCGCGCTGCCGTCGAGTTCGCCCTCGGCCTGACGCTCGTACGGCTCGAGCGTCACTCGGAAGCGCTCGCGCACCTTCGTCGCGCACACGAGATCCGCCCCGAGGTCATTCGGTTCGGGTACGTTTGTGCGGTCGCCCAGTTCGACCACGGGGAGAAAAACGCGTCGCTCGAGACGCTCGAACGGATGCTCGAGCGTTACCCGGCCAACCGCGACATTCTGCGATTGCTGGCAGGCTACAACCAGCAGATGGGGCGTACCAAAGCTGCGAAGCGATACGCCGCGGAGCTCGAGAAGCTTGGGGGAAGCCCGTGAAGGCGCGAACTGTGTTGTTTGCGCTGACGCTGACGCTGACGCTGACGCTGACGGCGAGCGCGACAGTCACCGCCAGCACGGCGAACGCGCAATACGACGACCGTTGGGAGGTCGGCTACCCACACCTCGAATTTGGTTTCGACGTCGGCGTCATGCTTTGGAACGGCGTCGACCGCGACATCGTCCGCCCGGGCGGCACCGTCGATGTGCGCTTGGGTTGGAATTACAAGTGGTGGGTCCCGATGCTCGCGCTCGGCTTTCGCGGCAACGGCCTCAATCTTTACAACGTCCCGGACGCGCCTGCGGGTACGCGCAGAGAGACCCTGACCAATATCTTCTTCTCTCTCGGAATGCGCTTCGTCACACCCAACCGAACTCGCGTGGCTCCGTTCTTGGATGGGTGGCTCGATTTCAACTGGTGGCACCTCAACGAAACACAAGTCATCTGCGACCCCTGGTACTGCGGCGGGTACAACCAGTATCGCTTCACCCCAGGCTTCCACGGGCGCGTGGGGATGCAGATCCGCGTCGCGCCCCAAGCCGACCTAGAGATCGGCTTCGGCGCAGGATACAGCTTTCAGGGCCAGTTCTTCTCGACTAACCGCTCCTGGCTAGAGCCCTCCGTCGGCTTCACGTACTCTTTCCCCGCCGGCTACGAGAACCGAACTCGGATCGAGGGCTACTGACCGAGTCCATCTTGACCGATCCGAGGTTGGTGTGAGAGACCCGACCAGAGCCGATGCCTTTCCTCGATGTCATGCATGCGTACTTCCGCGGAGAGCGTATCGAAGCGCTCGAAGCCCTGGCGGCTGAGCATGGGGTGCGGTCAGGGGATGGCAAGCCCAATCCCCATCGTACGTAACACTGCGCCTGGTCGCGCCTATGCCAATTCGGAAAGAGTCGTGTGGAGGCGAGATGATGATTCGCGCGCGCGCTTGGCGGTCGCTGAGCTTGGTTTGCCTTCTTGGAGCTTGTACGAGCACGAGCCCCGGTGCGTCTGACGATACGACGCCGACGGTCGATTTGCCGCGTGCGAACGCGGCCATTGGCGCTCTTCGCCTCCAAGGCTTGGGCGGACAACGATGGTATCCCGACGGAACCGCGGAGGATGCGTCTGGCGATCTGGTTTCGATTCCTGGGCACAATGCGTTTTGGTTTGCCTGGAGTGTGTTTCACCCCGGCACCGAGGTGTGGGAAGGCGATACCATCGCCCAGGCGACGATTGCCGAGGACCCATCCGGGGAATGCACGATCCCGTGCGACGAGATTTTCTCCGGATGCCCGGGCCGCGACTGCATTCCGCCCCTCGATTCGCCCGAGATGGTCGGACTGGGCAGTCCTTCCTCGTCGTACTTGAACGACGACGACATCGTGCTCGGGGTGCTCACGAGCGACGGGCCTCGTGCCTACCCGCACAACATCCTGTGGTGGCACGAGGTCGCCAACGTCGAGGTCGCGGGTGAGGCGTTCGCCGTCACGCTCTGCCCCTTGACGGGCTCCGGGCTTCGGTTCGACCGCCGAAGCTTCGTGGACGGTCAGACTGCTCGCCTCGGCGTCTCGGGTCTGCTCTACAACTCGAACCTCGTCATGTGGGATCAGGAAACGGAATCCCTCTGGAGCCAGATGCGGCTCGAGTCGGTTTCCGGCCCCCAAATCCGCACACCCTCACCATTGCTTCCGGTGCTCGAGATGACCTGGCTCGCATGGAGAACGCTTCACCCCGATACGTTGGTGCTGTCTTCGGACACGGGGTTTGCTCGAGACTACCAAAGCTACCCCTACGTTCGGGGCGGGCTCGACTACCGGACCAACCACGACGACACGTTTGCTTCAACCGAACCGCCTCCAGACGCTCAGTTTGAAAACAAGGACATGGTCTTTGGCGTCGCCATCAACGGATCAGTCAAAGGCTATGTCTGGAAACGCCTCCAAGAAAGAGTCGGTGCTGACCAAGGCGTGATCGTGGACGAGGTCGGCGGCACCCCCATTGCTGTGGTCTTTCATCTGCCGAGTCGCTATGTGCACGCGTTCGAGCGCAACCTCGGGGGCGAGCTGCTCGACCTAGAGCTCCAGACGAAATAGGCACGCATGCGGGCTTTGACGCTTGCGTTCACCGTCCTGGCAGCGTTCCAACCGTCGGCGGCGTTTGCGGGCGCATGGACGACACCGGAAGGAATGACGTGGGTTAAGGTCGCCTGGGTCTACCTCGACTCGGACAAGCTGTTCGTCGATTCCGAACGCAACGGCCTGATCTGCGGCGATGAGACGCTTTCGCTAGGGCAGCGAGGCCCCTACGACTGCCAATTGGGTGGCGGCTTCAAGGCGAGCTCGATGTTGTTCGAGTCGAGCATCGGTTTGCATCGGCGCTTGGATTTGAAGGTTCAGATCCCGGTCTTTCTCTCCGCCGAGTTTCTGGCCACCGGAACCTTTCAGCGGCGGAGCGGCCTCGGTGATATTCGGTTCACCGCGAAGGGCCTCCTGCTCGAAGCGCCCCTTCTGTTGTCCACGAGCATCGAGGTCAAAGCGCCGACCGGCTTTTTCACGCAGGATGCGGTGGGCGTGCCGCTCGGGGAGGGACAGTGGGACATCGCCTTTCGCATCCTCGCCTCGTATCCGTTCTGGCGCGGCTTTGCGTGGACCGGCATCGAGGCGGGCTATCGAATCCGCCAACCCAATGAGCTCCTCGGCATCGGCGGTCTCGATCTCGGGGACGAGGTGCTCGTCACCTACGAGCTCGGGGCGCGGTTCCCAAAGGCGCCGTGGCTCTATGTCTCCGGACGCTACGATCTGCGATATCAGTTCGAAAGCGAAGATCTCGCCCAGAACGTCTTCGCGCCGAACCGCCCGGTGCGTGCCGTGATGTACGTGACGCCCAAGATCATCTTCAACCCCTTCTTCCGCCGAGACGATGCGCTCAGAAGCCTGGGCTTCGAGTTCGAAGTGCTCGTCCCGGTGTGGGGTCGAGGCTGGCCCGCGGATCCCGTCTGGGCCCTCGCCATGACGGGCTCCTTTCGCCTCTTCCGCCAGTACAGCCGAGTCACGGAGTAGCCATCCTCGATGACCCCAGTGAGCGAGCTAGCCTGACGCGCGCAGGCTCTGAGAAATGCACGCCCGGCTATTGACTGTGCCGAGTCTGGTGTGAGACATCCGAGCCGTGGACGCTGCGTCTCTTGAGCTGACGAAGAGTGGTCATTTGACTGCGATCGAAACCGCCGATGCAATGCAGCGCTGGCGCGCCGGAGATGGAACCTTCTGGATCGACCTGAAGGAGTGCTCCCCCTCCGATCTGGAAGCCACGCTCGATACGCTCGGGGTGGGGGGCCTTTTGAAGCGGCGCATACTTCGGGCTGGGAAGGGGACGAGCATCATTGCTTCGCGGGATACGGCTTTTTTTGAGTGGGCCGTGTTTGCTGACGAGGCATGTAGCCGACGCGCGCACGTTGCGGCGCTTTGTCTAGAGAACTTGCTCGTCACATTGCAGTCCGAACCGATCGAAGCCCCCGTGGGAACGCCGCAGTCGGTCGATCTTTCGGAGCTCGGACCGCTTTCCACAGCAAGCGTTCTGTGCTCGATTCTGTTGTGGCAGGGGGCTAGGACCACACGTGCGGCGCGCGCGCTTCGCGACCGATCGTTCGAAATGGACCAACGCATGGATGAAGACCCGGGTAGCGTGGAGGCCTTGGACCTCGCTGAGCTGAAGGTGGACCTGTTGCGCGCCGATGCCATCGGCGAAGAGCAGGACGAGGCGTTTCGGACGCTGTCCGAAGCGGAGACCCGCGCGCTAGACTTCTCCACGCTCAAAGGCTCGATGACCCTCTTGACGTCGAGCGCCAACGCAACGCGAAGGCTCAACGATCGGCTCCAAGATCGTTTCCTGGAGCTTCGGCATCGAGCGTCGGAGTACAAACAAGACACACTCAACCAACGGCTCGCTTTCCTGACCATCATTTCGACGATCTTCTTACCACTCACATTGCTCGCGGGGATTTGGGGGATGAATTTCGAGACGATGCCGGAGTTGAAACACCCGTACGGCTACCCAATAGCCCTGGGCTTGATGTTGCTCGTCGCAGGCGGCGTCGCCTGGTCCTTGCGCAAGCGCGGCTGGTTCGATTGACGGCGTCGCCCGCTAGTTGCCGATGCGGGCGGTCATCCCAATCCAGAAGCCGAAGAACCAGTCTTGGTTGAGCGAGGGGACGGTGTTGCCAGTCGTCGGGTCGGTGACGAATGGACGCGAGAAATAGATGTCGTCTCCGGCAAACTCTGCCCGGGGCTCGAGACTGATGATGAGGTACTCCACAGGCGAGTAGCGCACCGTGCCGGTGACTGTGAAGTCGCGCCCGATCCGGGACCCGTCATCGGCGCCAAAGTACTCGCCACGAAAACCGACCGACCAATCGTCGGTGAGCTGGTTGCTCCCGCCAACGCTCACGCCCCACTGCCTGATCTCGTTTGTGCCTGTCAGCGGACCTCGGGTCGAAAATTGGTAGCCACCATCGATGAACAAAGTCCATGCTCTGGGGTTCCAACTGGCGATAACGTCGATGATCGCCTGCCAGTTGCGGTTGCCGTTCGTGCCGTTGGGGCTGCCGACTCCCCCGAGCCGGACGTCCGCATCGTCGGCGAACCGATACACCACCTGTGCTCCCACGGCCGGAACCTGCACGCTGCTTCTCACGTCGCTTGGAAACTCGGTTCCAAAAATGCTTCCGTTGGCGGCGATGACCGTGATGTCCACTTTGTCGTGAGGTTCGATCAAGGCACGCAGCCCGAGGTGGCGGAAGGGTTGCATCTTGAAGTAAATGATTCCCCGAGTGAAGGTCGGGTTTCGCCATTCATCAGCGTTTTCGATCCCGACGAAGGCCGCAAAGTAGCCGAGGTCCAGTGTCAGCCTCTTACACGGAATCCAGGTCGCAAAGCCGCGGCTGAGCGGCGCGAACTCCGTCAGGCGATCAACATTCTGACCCCACCTGAGGTCGACTCGCACACCCCATTTGTCGGTGCGGTAGCTGACGTCCCCCCCCGCAAAGACCAGCCCAAAGCCATGTGAGTCCGCATAGGGATACTCCAAGTCGTTGTAGGGGCCGCTCACGCGATGCGCGTTGAACATGTAGTACGAAGTGACGAGAAGCTGCCAGGCGAGACCGTCCAGCAGTTGGTTCGATTGCTCCGTCGGTTGCTCGGTCGACTGCTCGTCGGGTTGCTCGCCCGGATCCTCGCCCGATTCTAGGTCGGCCCGCGCCCCGGATGGTGCCCCAGCGCCGATGAGCAGACCGACCGCCACGCCAAGGATGACCGAAGACCGTTTGAACACGATCGGGTTAGTAGACAAAACCTGCTAGCGTCGCAAGCGATTAGTATTTAGGAGGTAAGCGTGGGAATCCTGAGAAAGCAGCGAGGCGTTCCGTTCGTTCGTCGGGCGCCGACCCAGGGCGGTGAGGACGTCCCGGTCCATGTCGCCAAAATGACGCTCCCCCAAGTCATGTGGTGGCACTCCCACGTTCAACCGATCATCGACCTCGATCCCAGCAGGGCGGACAACGGCTGGAACTGGCTCCTCTACGTTCCCTTCGCCGAGGTCGCGGGGCGTGTTCTTATTCGCAAGCCGGTGGGGTATACCGTCGGACTTGCGGACCCGGAACGAGACCGTTTCGTTCCATGCGCCCTCGTGCAACTGCTGGGGCGTGTCCCGGCGCTCGACGATCACGATCGAGAAAGCGTATTCGTGTGGTTTCTCTCGACCGCTCCCGACGAGGCGCTGACCACCATCGAGGATCATCCGATACCGAAAGACCACATTCCTCGGCGACTCGGCTCGATCGCGCTCGATGTCGCGGTTACTCATTCTCTCAATGATCGCCGATTCGGACGGACGGCGCTCTATGCTGACGAACGCGGCGGCGACGTCTTGCTGCAGTGGTATCGTCGTCGCGGCATGACCGTGTTGCCGGACGAGGCCAAGCTCCCACGCGGGCCAAGGCGCCTACTCAAACCAAGCGACGGCCGCTACTGCTACTACACCGTGCCCGCCGCCATCGAGGCGAGCAAGGAGCTCGATCCGCTCCGCTAACCGAACCACCATGCCGACACCCACCACAGCCTTTGCCGATGCAGCCGCCAAGTACGG
>Ga0209567_10000211_pt1 | contig 31146 bp, 30 predicted proteins | sample COG_12_FD_184756 | JGI IMG/M metagenome (GOLD analysis project Ga0209567, IMG submission 184756) | Pelagic marine sediment microbial communities from the LTER site Helgoland, North Sea, for post-phytoplankton bloom and carbon turnover... | ecosystem: Environmental > Aquatic > Marine > Neritic... | reverse complement strand
GACAGCAATCCGCTCCGATTGGGCGCGAGCGCCGAGGCTCGGCTTGCCTGGTCCAAGCCCTCAAGTGCATCCGACCAGATCTGCAAGCCGAGCCGTTCGGCGGGACCCCGTGTCGCGCTTTTTTCCGCGCCCCGGTCCCAATCGCGAGCACGCCCGTCCCGTGCCGTTCTCCGGTTGTGTAGTTGCCATCGTCAGGGGTGTCGTGTTCCGACGTGTCCCGGTGGTTGCGCTAGTCCGCGTACGGGATCGCTTCGCAGGCCTCGTGCGCCCCCTGCCACCTCATCAGCGTCGTCTGCGGTTTCCCGTTGTCATCGTAGCCGATCACCGCGTAGGTCAAGCCGCTGTCCTGGCCGAGATACTGCAGGTCCAAATTGATCATCTTCACCCAGGTGCCAGTGTTGACCAGAATTCGGTCGTTGGGGAGTTGTAGAAATCGAGGACCGTGGCTGTGGCCAACGATCAGGGTGTGGGCGCCCCGAATCTTGTTCAGTGCGCGAATCGCTCGTTCGTCATAACCGCCGCTCGTGATCTCCAGGACTTCTTCGCGAACCAGTCGTGGGAAGTTCATGATGCGGTCGCGCCAGGCTTGAATCGTGAATACTCGGTGACGAAGGAAGTAGACCGTCGAGCGCCACAGGAACTTGAATACGAAGCCCGGGTCCAGCAATGCGGAGGACCAGAGGAATCGCCGCAGCGGTTGGATGCGATCGATGTGGCTTCGAATTTCTTTGAGTGGGTTCATCACCTCGAGAATCCACAAGCTGCCCCAGGGCAAGGCCAATACTTCCGTGCCGTCCCTGCGCGTGCGTGTGATCTGGGAGTAGTCGACGCGGTGGATACGCTCGAACTGATGACCGTGCCGAATCTGGATGCCTTCGGGCAGATAGTAGGTATCGGACGAAGTCACGAAGTGTACCCGCTCGGCTGCTTCACCCGGCGCTACGTAACGAAGAAAAAGCTCCTGCACGCCGGAGAACCAAAGTTCGAGATCGTGATTCCCCGGAAGGTAGGTCATCCGATTCGTCCGCTTCTGAATGAACTCCCGGAGTGCGAGCACGAACCTCGGGTGTCCTTCGAGGCACTGCTGCAGCTTGGCAATCGCGATTTCTTCGGTGACTTCGGTCGGCCACTCGTCGGCAATCTTCACCTTCAAGAGGTCGAAGATGTCGCCGTTCAGAATCAGTTCGATGCTGCCGTCGGTGCCGGCAAGCCGCTCGTAGTACGCGAGGAGCTCCACGAAGCGATCGTCGTGAATGAAATCCTCGAGCGGATTCAGCTGTCCGCGTCGGGTTCCTGTCCCGAGATGCAGGTCGCTGATCACGATTCGAAGCAAAGTCACCGATCGCTACCTCCAAGTGAGGTTACGCAGAGCGGAGCGCGATGGGCCAGCTTCTTACAAACCGCTCGACTTGAGGCTCTGGTTTTGCTCCTCGGTCAGCGGCAGATGGAGGCCACACTCCCGCGTTTTGCCGAGAATGCGGCCGTCGCGGGGATCCATGTCGGCGGTGGTTGGAATCGTAGAGTGGTGGTCACCGATCGAGCGGTACCCTTGCTCGACCATCGGATGGTAGGGGAGGTCGTAGCGCTCCATGTAAGCCGTCATTTGGTCTGCGGTCCAGTGCAGAATGGGGTGGACCTTGATGCGGCCATCCTGACGATCGACGCGGCGGAGCCCCGCACGATGCTCGGTTTGCTCGGCGCGTAAACCGGCCATCCAAGCCTCGGCGCCGAGCTCGCGAATCGCCCTTTGCATCGGCTCGACTTTGTTGATTTGAAGGTAGTGCTTCACGCCGTCCTCGCCCTGTTCCCAGAGCTTCCCGTGCAGCGCTTCTTGGCGGGCCGGAGACATCACCGCCGAGTAGAAGCGAACGTCGAGCTCCAAGCGTTCGATCAGCGCTTCGGCGAAGTGGTAGGTCTCCGGGAAGAGGTAGCCGGTGTCGACGCAGACAATCGGCGTGCGAGGAGCCAGCCTGTGCACCAGGTGCAGCATCACCGCGGATGTCGCGCCAAAGCTGGTCGATGCGATCAGATTGTCGCCATAGCGGTCCACGGCCCATTCGATGAGCTCTTCAGGGGTCGAGGCTCCGAGAGCTCGATTTTCTTCATCGAGGTCGGAATCGACTGAGGCGACGCGGACAGCTTCCATGGTGGCTCGGAGTAACTTGACAAGTCTGGTGCAGATTTGCAATGCGTCCAGGCCTGACATTCCACTCTACACGCTACATCCCGTAAAATACAGCTGTTTCTGTTGCCGAGCACCGAACATATTCTTGACTAAATTGCCGGGAAATTATCGCAGAGTCACGAATTCCTCGGCCGCGGTGGGGTGAATCCCAATGGTCGCGTCGAACTGTGCCTTGGTCGCGCCCGCCTTCATGGCCACGGCGAGCCCCTGGATGATCTCGGCCGCGCCGTGACCGGCCATGTGACAGCCGACCACCCGGTCGTTCGAAGCGTCCACGACCAGCTTCACGATGGTGTGTTCTTTTCGTTCGCTCAACGCGAGCTTCAAGGGCGTGAAGACCGACTTGTAGACACGCACATCCTGGCAATGGTGCCAGGCCTCCGCCTCGGTGAGCCCCACCGTGGCGAGCTCCGGTTGGCAGAAAACCGCCGTCGGAATGTTGGCGTAATCCATGCGGTGCTCGCCCTGGCCGTAGAACCGGTGCGCGAAGTGCATTCCCTCCGCGACCGCGACAGGGGTGAGTTGAAAGTGATCGATGACGTCGCCGACGGCATGAATGGAAGGCACCGAGCTTCGAAAGCTGTCGTCGACTACGATCCCTCCGCGCTGACCGAGCTCCACACCGACCTCTTCGAGTCCCAGACCTTCGACGTTGGGTTCACGTCCGATTGCAAACACCGGGAAGTCGGTTTGCAGAGCTTCACCGCTGTCGAGCCGAGCTTCGAATGCCGAGCCCGTGGTTCGAAGCTCTTCGACTTGCGTTTCGAGAACAATCCGCACTCCCTTAGCTTCGAGCTCGTCGTGAAGGTGGCATCTGAGGTCACGGTCGAATCCACGCAAGATTTCCTCACCGCGATGAACCAGGGTGACGTCGACCCCGAGCGCACAAAGCATCGAGCCGAGCTCGAGCGCGATGTAGCCCGCTCCAACAATCATCATTCGCCTCGGGAGCGCTTCTAGGGAGAACACTGCGTTCGAGGTCAGGGCGTGTTCGTTTCCAGGAATGTCCGGCACGATAGCCTTGCCGCCCGTTGCGATCAGAATCCGTTCGGCCGAGCGCTCAATCCCAGCAACCTCGATGGTATGTGCGTCGAGCAGCCGCGCTCTGCCATTCACGACGTCCACCCCTGCGCGCTCGAGCAAACCTTCGTAGATATCATTGAGGCGAGCGATCTCACGGTCTTTGTTTTTGCGCAGAGTGGTCCAATCAAAGGAAGGCTGCGTCGTCCATCCGTAGCCGCTGGCGTCGTTGAGGTCATAGGCGAAGTGCGAGCCATAGACGAAGAGCTTTTTCGGAATGCAGCCGACGTTGACGCAGGTGCCGCCCATGCGATCCATCTCTGCAATCGCCACTCGCGCGCCGAGCTCGCTCGCCACGCGAGCGGCTCGAACCCCACCGGACCCTGCGCCAACGACGAAAAGGTCGTAGTCGTATTCAACCATCGTCACTCACCTCGAAACCTCGGGCACAGATATGGCCGAGCAGGGCCGTAGTTACCAGCTCGCAAATTCGCGAATGGCGGCAGCCGCCGAAAGCTCAGTGCATCCGCCCTGCAGCAGGGTCATTGCGCTTTCTTCGGTGACGCCGACGTACAGCTCGCGAGACTCGCCTGGGACAAGAGGCACGAGTCGCTCGCTCACTTCCGCCTTGGCCAGAAGAGCGTTGAGCGCGCGAACCAAAGCCCGCACGGCTACGGTGCCCTGTTCTGCGTTCTCGTCGTCCTCATCGGTGACGGCGCTGAAATGCTCGCCTGCCCGCAGGACCAGCGGCCCGTCGTCGGTGCCAATTCGTTGGAGCTCTACCGGTGCAACCTCGGGATTGACGCTTGCCAGGGCCTCGACGAGCTGATGCGCGCTTACGGAGAAGTGATCGTTGTGCATGAAGAACCGATCGCTGCTCCGGCGGCGCAACGCGGCAGAAGCGTCGTCGCCACCTCGATAGTAGATCTCGAGGATATCCATTCGGCGGGAGTCGATTCGCGAGTCTTCCAGGTTCGACGCAATTGTGGAAAGCTGTTCCGCGTCGAGCTCGCAGGCGAGCCCCGCGGAGTTCAGAAGCCGCACGAAATCCTCATCACGCTTCGAGTAGGTAGCGCTTTCGTCCTGAGGATGTAGTCCCTCGGCCGGTGGATGGACCGACTCTTTCAGCGACGCTGTCATGAACCCCTTCGCGTTTCAGTGTTCAACAAATGACCAAAAAGGTCGACCCTACGGCAAGAATCAGCACTCGAGTGGGGCTGAAAGTCCCTATTTTCCGAACTCGGCGGCGTCAGACCCTACAGTTGTTCACTGGGCGGGCCTAGGATTCATCGTCGCGACACAGCACGAACCAGGCCGACATCGGCTTTCCAGCCTTTGTCGCTCGACCGATCGTCACGTGCTCCGAAACGCCTCGCAGAATGTCCTGCGTTCCGTTGTAGACCACCCTCGAGAGGCGAGCCGAATTGGGTAGAATCTCCGGCCAGTGCTCGGGCCGCTCCGGCGGGACGCGCAGATAGTCGACGAGTACTTCCCCGTCGACCTCGAACGGGTAGGCGACGAAATAGCCGGGACCTACGACCGCTTCGATGAAGCGGCCGGCCCGGTTGTAACCCCAGAGCTCCGGTCCAGTTGCCGAGGTCGGCCGCACGAACGCTTTTGCGAAATGGTTGAATGCCGGCAGCGAGTTCTTGCCGTGGTGAACGACTTCTTGCATCGCACCGCGCTCGTCGCTCACGATGTCGTTCAGGGAGATCGGTTTGTATCCCTTTGCCGCCTCGAAAAGTCGCGCTTGGTGCGCGCGTCCCAAGGTCCGGATCTCCGCGACACGTTCTGTCGGTTCGAGGCTGTCTAGGTGCGACGCGACCGCAGCCATGTCGGGCGAGTCGTCGCTGAGCAGTTCGCGCAAACGTCTCATGCCAAAGCTATGTCCGAAGAGAACAGAGCCGGCAACTAGCGGATCGTGCGGTGTCCGTGGATGCCGACGATTCGGGTCGTGTCCACGCGCAACGACAACAAGAGCGTGAACAGGCGGCGCGAGGCCTCCAAGTCGAAGCCAATGTCGCGTAGCTCTCGCTTGAGCACTCGCCCGGCACGGTCATGGGTTACCTTCTTCGCCATGTCCAACGCCTCCATTTGATTGAGCCCGTCCGCCTCGGCAATCTGGCGAACGGTATCGATGTATTCGGTGATGTGCTCGGATAGAAGCTCGTGTGGGATTGCGATCGTTCCGAGCCCTTGCCTCTCATCGGTTTGAAAATCTAGCGTGAAGCCCTGCTCGGTTACACTCACGTGCAGTGTCGCGACGTTTTCGCGCTTGCTTCTGGCGCTCGCTAGCAGCTCGCGGATGAGCGCCTCCCATTCGTCGTGTTGGGCTCCAGAGCCGCGTTGCAACGTGCGCTCATCGATGACCACCGCGTTGAGAGGCATGCGCCGACCATATCAGCTTCGACTCGGTCTGCATCTCTGGCCGGTTGGCTGCTATGGTCCATCGGTGGCACCAGATCTGAGCGAGCGCAGAGAAGAAATCGTCTATCGCTGGGACCTCGACAAGACGTATCTACGCACGGAGTTCGACACACTTCGAGACTTGGTACGCACGGCGTTCGAGCCGGCTTCTCGCAAGCGCGCATATCCCGGCGCAAGCACGTTGCTGCGCGAGATTCGCGCCACCAATCCGGCCTCTATATTCATCTTGTCGGGGAGCCCCGAGCAAATGCGTAGCGTCCTCGAAGCCAAGCTCAGGCTCGATGGGATTCGCTGGGACGGGTTCACGCTCAAGCCGAGTCTCCGAAATCTGGTCCGTGGCAGATTTCGATTCCTGCGTGACCAGTTGAGCTACAAGCTCACGGCGCTCCTTCGCTCGCGCACCAACGTCTCTCCGGAGACCGATGAGATCCTCTTTGGCGACGACGCCGAGGGTGACGCGTTCATCTATTCATTGTACGCCGACATTGCAGCGGGTCGCGTGGGCCAAGAGCTCTTGATGAAGATTGCCGAAGCCGCCGATGTCTACCCGGAAGACATTCCAGAGCTCGTTCGGATCGCTGCGAGGGTTCCTCGCTGTGACACGGTTCGCCGAATTTTCATCCATCTCGAGCGCGTCTCCTCGACCGCAGGGTTTGGTGATTTCGGGCGGCGCGTCTGTCCGTTCTACAACTACTTTCAGCCCGCGCTGGTGTTGCTGGAAGATGGAGCACTCGACCCCCAGGCGGTCCTGCGGGTGGGCGCTGACTTGGTCGTTGCGCATACCTTCAACCCGGAGGTGCTCGTGGCGAGCTTCGATGACCTTCGGAGACGGGGCTACCTGAGTGAGGACGTGGTCGACCGCATGTCCCAGATCTCCGACACGATCGAGGCCGCGACGTTTGGTCAAGCCTCCGGCCCCCTGCAGGCACTCGTTCGTGCCATGGAGGCGGCGCGCGCCGATCTTCCCGACCAGGTCGAGGTGGACGGCGTCAGAGAGGACTACCTCGCGCTGTTCGCGAAAGACCGAGCCCGCGCGAACGCGGCCAAGCGTCGGGTGCTCTGGACCCGGGAGAGCCCGTAGACCCGCCGAATGGTGCTCAGCGCAGTATCTCGAGCGCGTGCGCAGCGAGCTCGCCAAGGGTCGTCGTGGTTTCGTCTTCGAAGTCCTCGATGGTCACCACGCGCGGGTCGCTCATGAAGCGCTCGAGATCCGAAATCGAGTTGGGGTCCCGGAGCTGAGCAAGCGCTTCGATCGCTGCGGCGATCACATCGGGGCTCGGATGGTCGAGAAAGCGGCGAATCAGCGGCAGGGCGCTCGGCTCGGCAATCTCGGCAAGCACCCAGGGGAGCTCAGACATCGAGAGCCCATCGGCGTTGCGGCTGAGGGCCCGTTCGATTCCGCGCGCGACTTCGGCATAGCGCTCGTACCCCAGGTCTCGCAATGCTTCGCCTGCGGCGACGCGGACGCGCGGCTCGCCGTCGTTCAAGATGGCGATCAGGGCGTCGGTCATGCGGGGGCCGGGAACCTGCGCACAGAGATCGGCCAGGCGTTCTAGACGCATCGCGCCTTCCTTGCGATCCTCCATCCCAAGCGCGTTTTCTGTTTCGCGCTCGAGCAAGGCGACGAGCTCATCGGAGCCCTTCTTGTGAAGTAACTTCGATTCGGCCTGTCGCAACACGCGGTCGGAATCGAAGATGCGTTGGAGCTCATCAGGAAGCGACATCGTTTGAACCGTCCTTCGGGGGTTGTTCCCCTATCGAGCGCATGGGCTCGAGCTCGCGAAGCAGGGATCGTACTCGATCCACCGCGTCGCCGGATTCCTCGTCTCGATAGCGCCGAGTCAGCTTCATGTCAGGTGAAAGGCTCCAGCCAGCGCCCGGCGTCGCAACCAGAGGCATCAGCTTCGTGGGGTCGAGCGGAGTGTCTTCCCTGAGATGTAAGGTCACTCGCCCGGGATTGGCTTCGCAACCAAGCGCGCGAAGCTCGCGCAGCAAGGGTTTGATCGACATGACGCGAACGAAGTCGCGCGCAGGAGATGGAGGCGCACCGAAGCGCTCCTCCATCTCGGTTGCGAGCTCGTCGACCGAGGACTCGTCCGCGGCGGTTGCGAAACGGCGATACAACGAGAGGCGCAGCCCGATGTCGTCGATGTACTCCTCGGGAAGGTAGTGTTCCAGCTCGATCGAGAGCTCTGGGTCGACTTCCCGTTGGACCTGCTCCCCCTTGAGGTCCGACACCGCTTCGTTGAGCATCTGTACGAACATGTCGAAGCCGACCAGCGACGCATTGCCACTTTGCTCCGAGCCCAGCAGATTTCCGGCGCCTCGAAGCTCCATGTCGAGGGTCGCAACGCGGAAGCCTGCACCAAGGCCGGAAAACCGTTCGAGGGCCTCCATGCGGATCCGGGATTCTTCCGACATCTGGTTGGGCGGCGGCGTGATCAGGTAGCAGTACGCGCGCTGATCCGAACGCCCAACGCGCCCTCGCAGCTGGTAGAGCTGTGCCAACCCCAAAGCGTCCGCTCGATCGACCAGGATCGTGTTGGCTCGCGGGATGTCGAGTCCGCTTTCGACGATCGCCGTCGAGCACAAAACGTCGTAGGCACCCTCGACGAAGTCGGTCATGGTCTGGTCGAGAAGCGCGGGCTTCATCTGGCCATGAGCGACTGCGATCCTGGCGTTTGGAAGCAGGTCTTGAAGACGTTGCGCACGCTCGTAGAGGCCTTCGATCCGGTTGTAGACGAAGAACACCTGTCCGCCGCGGCTGAGCTCTCGCTCGATCGCTTCCTTGATCAAATGCTCATCCCAGCGGCAGACGTACGTCCGCACCGCGCGCCGGTCCTGGGGCGCCGTCGTGATCAACGATAGGTTTCGCATGCCTCCGACGGCGAGCTGCAGCGTCCGCGGGATTGGTGTTGCGCTAAGCGTAATCACGTCGACATTGGTGCGGAGCTTCTTGATTCGTTCCTTGTGAGTGACCCCGAATCGCTGCTCCTCGTCGACCACGAGGAGCCCGAGCCTCGAGAAGTGCACGTCTTTCGAGAGAATTCGGTGCGTTCCAATGACGACGTCGACCGTCCCGTCCTTCAGCCCGCCCAGCACTCGTAGCTGCTTGGTGCGCGAGACGAAGCGCGAGAGCACCTCGATCCGGAGTGGGTAGTCGTCCAGACGCGAAGAAAACGTCCGGTAGTGTTGCTGCGCCAAGACCGTCGTTGGGCACAACATTGCGACCTGCCGTCCACTCATCGCGACTCGAAACGCAGCGCGAAGTGCGACTTCGGTTTTGCCGAAACCCACATCTCCGCAGACGAGGCGATCCGTTGGCTGCGGCTCTTCGAGGTCTGCCATCACGTCGTCGATCGCTTTCTCTTGATCGCGAGTTTCCTCGAAGGGGAACGTCGCTTCGAACTCCGCGTATGTCGTCCCCGTGGGTTCAAAAGGCTCGCGTCGAACCGCGTTTCGTTCGGCATAGAGCTTCAGAAGCTCTTCAGCCATCTGTTGAACCGCCTTGAGTGCCCGCCCTTTCTTGGTGGCAAACGTGGTGCCGCCGAGTCGATCGAGCTTTGGTTGGTGTCCTTCGGCGCCTTTGAACTTCTGGATGACCCCGAGACGGGTGACGGGGACGAAGAGCTTGTCGCCGCCCGCGTACTCCACGACCATGACTTCGACGGTCTGAGCGGTACGACCGTGAAGCCGGTCCATCGCGCTGAGGCTCAGCGCCTTGTGTTTGAGACCTAGGTACTTGCCTACGCCGTGGTCGATGTGAACGACGAAGTCCCCCGGGCCCAGCTCGCGCAGGTCCTCGAGGAATCGCTGTTGCTGGCGGCGCGTCTGGCGCTTGACGCGGCGCTGCCGGACGCGCGAACCGAAAATCTCTTCCTCCGTGACGTAGACGACGCCCTCGCTCCACAGCACGAACCCATCCCGAAGCTCTCCCAGGCGTACCTCGCCGAGGACCTGCTTCGCAACGCCGTAACTCTTCAGCAGATCGACCAAGCGGTCGGCCTGGTGACGGGTCCTGCCGACGAGTGAGACTCGCAAGCCTTGTTCATTCCATTCCTGGAGCTGGTCGGCCAGTGGTTGCAGTCCTCGATCCCCGTGCCCCTTCTGTGCGCGGAGCTCGGAGACGAGCTCCTGCTGGTCGGAGGCGTTGACCCGCAACAGTGCGTCTCCTGGGGCCGCAAACATTGCGACGATCGGCCCTTCGTCTTCGCCAGCGGCGCCCTGGACGGCCAAGCGATGCACCACCAACGTCGCGTGCCCCCCGAGGCGCTCCGCGAGCTCGTTCTCGCTCATGAAGTATTCGGAGAGCTCGAAACTCGGCCGGTCCTGACGCGCCGCGTGCTCGTCCTTGCCTTGTTGCTGCTCACGGCGAATCGAGTCCGCGGTCGAAATCGGGTCCGCCAATACGAGACGTGCGTCGGTCGGCAGGTAGTCGAAGAGTGTGTCGAGCCCATCGAAATACGCGGGCAGCAACGCGTTCGAGATCAGCGCGCCGGAGCCGCGGTCGAGCTCGGCGACCAGCTCCCGAGCTTGAATGGTGGGCATGTTCATCTCGTCGCAAAGCTCGCGCACGGTGGTCTTCGCGCGGGCTATCGCGGCGGAAGTGTCCGGCACCTCGCGTGCGGCAGCTAGCTGAACTGCGTCGATCTCGTCCACAGTCTTCTGATCTTCAGAGTTGAATCGACGAATCCGAGCCACCAAGTCATCGTCGAGCTCGATGCGAAAGGGCAGTGCGGCATCGGGGCCATAGACGTCGATCAGAGCGCCACGTGCGGAAAACGTTCCGCGGTCCTCCACCAAGGGCACGCGGAGATAGCCGAGCTCTAGCAGTCGCCGAACCAGTTCGTCGCGCTCGAGTCGATCGGCGATCTCAATCGAAAGGAGCCCCGACTTCACGTGGTCCAAGGGTGGAACGCGGCGAAGGAGCGCGGGTGCTGGCACGATGAGCACACGCCAGGGTTGATTTTCTCCGAGCTGTGCCAGGACGGCCATGCGCTGCATCTCGGCGCGTCGATCCGGCACCACATCCAGGAGCGGACTCGTGTCCGCAGCGGTGAACAATAGAACGTCGCCGCCGTCGTCCGGCAGAAAAAACCGGAGATTCGACTCGTGACGGTAGGCTTCCTCGAGGTCGGCCGTCACGACGACGAATCGTCGCTCGGGGTGGGCCGAAGCGGCTTCTGCGATTGCCCAGTCGAGGGCTCCTCTTGGAATCGATGCGACGTCGACGCGTTCACCCGAGTCGAGCGATTCGACCAGGTCACGAATTGATGCATTCGCGTTCTCTAGCGCCGCTTCAAGCGACATCGGGTTGATTGCGCATGACCTGCCGAATGCGCTGGGCTAGCCAAGGAGGGGTCACCACCGTGGTGGCCATCACCATGAGAACGATGGCTGCATAGACGCCGGCCGCGATGAGAGGCTTGCCTTCGAACGTGATTCCGACGCCGACATTGGCGAAGATCAAACCGACCTCGCCGCGAGGTACCATTCCAATGCCCACCGTCAGCTTGTCAACGGTCCCACCCCGAACGCCGGCGCCGGACACCAGTTTCCCGATGACGGCGACGATCGTCAGCGCGACTGCAAGAAGCAGGGGCTCCATTCCAATGTTTCCCAGGTCGACCATCATGCCGGTGCGCACGAAGAAGATCGGCGCCATGACGGCGACGATGGGGCCGATGAGCTCCGTCAAGTCATGGGCGGAGTTGCGGCCGAATGGCCTGACGTGGACCTCGTCCAGAATGAGGCCTGCGGCAAACGCGCCTACAATTGGTGCAAGGCCCGCCGCCCCGGAAACCCCGGCAAGAAGCAGGCAAAGGCCGATGGCGACCGCAGCGAGGACATCCGGGGTGCGAAGCCTGGACGCGACGCGGAAGACGCCCGGCATGACGTAGGCGCCGAGCAGCAGCGCACCGATGAGGAAAGCCGCCGCCAGCCCGATGATCTTCGTGAGATCCACCGGCCCCGGGACTGCGCCGAACTCCGCAATGCTGGCGACTACAGCGAGGACGATGAGGCCGAGCACGTCGTCGATGACTGCGGCACCAAGGATGACCCGAGTCTCGGGACGGGCCATCGCATCGAGGTCCTTGAGCACGCGCGCCGTGATGCCCACACTCGTCGCGCAAAGGGTTGCGCCGATGAAGAGGTGAAGAGAAAAGGGGGCGTCCGGAAGCAGCCAAAGACTGACGCCGTACCCAAGCGTCATGGGAGCTACGACACCGATGACCGCGACCAAGCCGGACGTCGGCGCGACCGCGCGCATTTCGGTGAGCGTCGACTCGAGGCCCACCTCGAAAAGTAGAAGAACGACGCCAAGCTCCGCGAGGAACTCGACCGGTACGAGCTCGGCAGCGCCTTGAAACGTGTCGATGCCCAACAGATACAAATTGCCCAGGACAATACCGGCGCAAAGCTCACCGAGGACGGCGGGTTGATTCAAGCGCACCGCAACTTCGCCGCCGAGCTTGGCAGCGAGAATCATCCCGGCGAGGACCAGCCAGATGCCGTAGCCCAGTCCGTGTGCATCGCTGCTTGCTAGCGCAGTGGCGGGAATTGCCGCGAACAAGGCGAGGAGCAAAGAAAAGCGAGCCGGTCGGCGGCGCATTGCGCGGGACCATAGATACGCATGCCTCGTGGAGCAAGGCAGCGACGGCGGAGCTCGCTTGCCAGAAACAGGCGGCTAAGGTAAATGAATGACCATTCAGTTGCAGGAGAACCATGGAACGAACCCTATTTTCCGAGGAACACGAGATCTTCCGCCGCAACTTCCGGCAGTTCGTCGACACAAGGGTCATCCCAAAGCAGGCGAAGTGGCGCGAGCAAGGCGTTGTCGACCGGGAGATCTGGCTCGAAGCGGGCGAGGCGGGCTTTCTTTGCCCTTGGATGGAAGAGGAGTACGGCGGCGCCGGGGGCGACTTTCTTCATTCGGTCGTCGTCATGGAGGAGCTCTCGCGCGCGTACGAGTCGGGCTGGGCGGCAAGCCTTCATTCCGACATCATCGTTCCCTACCTTCACTCGTTCGGCAGCCCCGAGCAGAAGGCCAAATGGCTGCCCGGTTGTGTCAGTGGGGAGACCGTCACCGCGCTGGCGATGACCGAGCCCGGGACAGGCTCCGACCTGGCAGCCATCGCAACCACCGCCAAGCGTGATGGCGACGAGTACCTGATCAACGGTGCCAAAACCTTCATCTCGAACGGCATGACATGTGATCTCGTCATCGTTGCTGCTCGAACCGAGAACTCGGACGATCCGCACCGCAGCGTATCGCTGTTCATCGTCGAAGGGGATACAGCGGGTTTCATCAGGAGCCGCAAGCTCGAAAAGATGGGCATGGAAAGCCAAGACACCGCGGAGCTCGCGTTCGACGATTGTCGGGTGCCCGCGGGGAACCTGCTGGGTCAAGAAGGAATGGGCTTCATGATGCTCATGGAGAAGCTACAGCAAGAGCGGCTCTGCGTTGCGATCCTTTCGCAGGCGAGCTCCGAGAAGGTACTCGAAGATGCAATCGCCTATACGCAGGAGCGCAAGGCTTTCGGGCGCTCGATTTCCAAGTTCCAAAACACGCAGTTCACTCTGGCGCAATGCGCAACCGAAATCGAAGTAGGCAGGGCATTTCTGGACAGTCTGATCGCCCGGCACGTTGCAGGGAAATACCTGGTCAAGGAGTGCTCGATGGCCAAGCTGTGGCAGACCGAAATGCAGGGCCGCATCGTCGACGCCTGTCTGCAGCTCTATGGCGGCTACGGCTACATGCTCGAGTATCCGATCAGCCGCGCGTACATGGACGCACGTGTGCAACGCATCTATGCAGGCACCAGCGAGATTATGAAGGTCATCATCGCAAGGCAGATGGGGCTGTAGCGAGCCCGAACCTTGACCTCTTGGATGCGTTTTGGTTAGTTTCGCGGTGTGACTGCTGGCTCTGATCCTAAGGACGGTGAGGATCTGACTGAAGGTGAAGATCCGCGGTCAGAGCTGGAACCGGATGCTGGTCCGCGAGTGAGCCGGATGCGTGTCGGAGGCGAGGACATCCTCGTCCTGAGTGTCCCACTGCCGCAATTGACCTACCCCGAAGGCACGACCTCCGCCGAGCACGCAATTATCGACGCCGTGTTGCAGGGTCTGACGGTCAAGGAGATCGCCGAGCAGCGCAGCGCCTCCCTGCGCACGGTGACGACGCAGCTTGGAACGATTTTCCGCAAAGCAGGCGTCAACTCGCAGGCCGAGCTCATCGCGATCATGACCGAAGGGGTCGGGGACGACGCCGGGGCCAAGTGAGCAAGCGGTCACCCTGAGCGACATCGGCTATCCGTGCGACCACGCCAATAAAAAAGCGACGCGGCCGGCCAGCCCGTTTCCGACCGGCCGCGTCGATGCTCAACCCGAAAGCCGAGCAGGTGGCTGAGCGCACGATTTGGATCTCTGTCTGCTTAGCCCCTGTTGAGGATTAATACGTCGTTTCGGCAGAGCGTTCCATACGTAATTGTTCACATCTAGTACGTAATTGTTCACTCAAATGTCCGAAATGTTTCGGTTGCGTGTCGCCTGTTCAGGCGTGGCGTTACGCGCGAGCCAATGCTGTAATGAAAGCGGCCATGCCGGGCCAGGGCATGCCTGGTGGCAGATTGATGATCGGCTGCTCCATACCAAGCTCCCGCCGTCGCGCGATTTCTCGCCGGCAGTGGAGCGGATCGCCCGAGATCGTCAGTGCTTCGATCATGTCGTCGGTCACAGCTTCGGGCGCCATCTTGCGGGTCGCCTTGTCTTGATAGAGGCGCGCGATCTCGTCGCACTCATCCGCGTATCCAAAGCCGCTGAGTAGCTCTTTGTAGTAGTCGCCCATGCCCCCGATGTAGAACGAGATGAACTCTCGCGCCTTGGCGGAGGCACCTTTGCCGGGGATTGGGATGACGGTGATGAAGGGCGCGGTCCTGATCTCACTCGGGGTGCGGCCCGCTTTGGCAGCCCCTTCTGCGATCCATTCGCGCCCATCGCCAAGGCGGTTGTACGGCCAGAAGACCGGCATCCAGCCATCGGCCATCTCCCCGATGCTGGTGATCGATTTCTGCTTGAGGGCGGCAACGTAGATCGGGATGTGCCTGCGCGTGGGCTCGAAGTCGAGTGTGAAGGGTCGGTAGCGGCGAAGCTTGGTGTCGGCTTCGCTGAGTGGTCGCCCGTCGAGCAACGTGCGCACGACGCGGATCACGTCTCGTGTCTGCGTGAGGGGCTTTTCGAACTCGCGCCCGTGCAACCCTTCGATGACGTTCTTGCCGCTCGTGCCAATCCCGAGGATGAAGCGTCCGCCGCTGATCTCGTCGAGCGTCGCGGCCTGCATCGCGATCAGCGCCGGTGACCGGCTGAACACGTTGATGATGCCGGTCCCGATCTTGATCCGCTTCGTGTTGAGCGCGATCTCGGTCAGCAGCGAAAAGACTTCGTACCCCCAAACTTCGGGAAGCCAAAACGAGTCGTAGCCCAAGCGGTCGGCTAGCACGGCGGCCTTGACATAGGTCTTGCGGTCATAGTCGCGCCAGAAGGCGAGCAGGCCAGTCGATTGCTTGTCTAACATGGGGCTCTTTTAGGTCCGTGGCAGCGCAAGTGCCAGTCGCAGGGCCCGGCGAGCCACACCCTGTCAACCATACGACTGGAGAACGGCACGGGACGGGCGTGCTCGCGGGCGTACCGGGGCACGGCGGAACGCGACACGCGGACCCTGCGGACGGGGCGGCCTGCTGGTCACCATACGACCTTCCGTGAGTCGACTTGTACATAGGAGAACGGCTCGGGATGGGCAGCACAGGGAGTGGGGGGCGAGCCCCCGCGTGGTTCGACGTATGGGGCCGGGCGAGCGGGTACCCCGCGACCGAGCACGCCCGTCCCTAGCCGTTCTCCGATTGTATGGTTGCCATCGTCAGGCGTGTTGCGTTCCGCCGTGTCCCGGGCCGCCGGTGTTACTTGCCGGTGAACTCCGGCTTCCTTTTTTCGAGGAACGCTCTCACGCCTTCCTTGAAATCGTCGCTTTGATAGCACTGCTCGATCGATTCCTTGATGCGAGCGGCGTCTCGTTCGGAGTCGAGCTTGGCTAGCTCTTGTAGGCTGATCTTGGCGCTTCGGATCGTGAGAGGGGCGTTGTTGGCGATCATCTGGGCGAGCTGGTCGACGTTTTCGTCTAGCGCGTCTTTGGCAAACACTTCGTTCACCAGCCCAATGTGGCGCGCCTCGTCGGCGCCGACCCGTCGCGCGGTGAACAGCAGGTTGGCGGTTTCCGAAAAGCCGACGATGCGGATCAGGGCCCGGATGCCCGCGGTGTGGTAGCCGAGACCCAGACGGGCAGGGGGGACCGCGAAACGGGCGTCGTCCGCGGCGTACCGAAAGTCGGCCGTCAGGGCGATGGCCGCGCCTCCGCCGATGCAGAACCCATGGATCGACGCGATCAATGGTTTCTCTAGGCCTCGTAAGGCGGCGAACGCGCGCGCGGTCAGGGCGTCGTAGTCTCTTCCGGCATTCCCAGTCCGAGTCTTTTCGAACTCCGAGATATCGGCTCCCGAGACGAACGCTTCCGATCCTGCGCCGCGCATGATGACGACGCGAACCTCCGGGTCTTCCTGCAGTGTTTGAACGGTGCCAGGGATAGCCTCCCACATTTCGACGGTGATCGCGTTTCGACGCTCTTCATGGTCAAACACCAAGCGCGCAATGGGTCCATCTTTCTCGATACTCAGCTTACCGCCCATCGTTGCCCAGCCTAGCAGCAAAACCGCTGCACGCTCGACCGGCTGGAGGTGCCGTGACATCCTCCGTCGATGGAAGAATGCAAGCCGCTCACGCTCGAAGACTTCGACAGCCTGAAGGACAGCTTTCGTTTCGAGACGACACTCGATGCGACACCGGCACGGGTCTTCGAGGTGTTCGAAGATCCGGAGTCTTGGCCCGTCTGGGCGGGCGCGATCAAGAAGGTCACCTGGACCAGTCCCAAGCCGTTCACGGTGGGGACCACGCGCGATGTCGACATCATGGGTGTGCTAACCGCCCACGAGCGATTTTTCATTTGGGAACCTCCGCACCGCATGGCGTTCTACTTCGTCGGAACGGACAAACCTGCGGTGAGCTCGCTCGGGGAGTACTACGAGCTTCAGCCGCTCAGCGATGGTCGAACCCGATTCATATGGCGGGTCGCGTACGAGTCACGGAGCGTCATGCGCTACCTGTCTCCACTCTTGCGTCCTGCGGTGCGGCTGTTCAACGCTCGTATCGTGAAAGGGCTGGAGCGATACGTGCGGGACCTTCCCGACGCTGCAGCGAGCGCGCAGCCCTCGAGGGAGCCTAGAGCATGCGGTTGATCACGGCCTTGCCGCGGATCTCCTCGAGGAAGATCTTCTCCTGACGGATCATCGCGGCATCCAGCATCTCGCGGAAGAGCTCCTGCTTCATCTCGTCGTAGGATGGGAAGTCAGTACCGACTTGCCGTTCCTGCAGGAAGAAGATATGGAAGCCGTTCGCGCCCCGCACCGGATCGCCGATTTCGCCGGCCTTGAGTGGCACGAGCGCCCGTTCCAAGTCTTCGGGAAGGTCGCCCTGGGTAAGCCAACCCAGGTCCCCGCCGCCCAGCTGCACAGCGCGCGCGTTGAAGTTCTCGGGAGTCAAGGTGGCACGGAGTGACACCGCTTCCTGACGCTTGGCGGCCACTTGGATTGCCGACGCTCCCTCTGCGACCGGCACCACGAGGTGAGAGACGTGAAATCGAACTTCGTTACCTTCTCCCCGTGCGCGCTCCTCGTACTGCGCCCGAACCTCTTCTTCCGTCACGTTGACCCGCGAACGGACGCGCTCGTTCACGACCTTGAGGCGAATCAGCTGTCGCTTGAGGTCCTTGCGGTATTGGGCTTCTGTGAAGCCTTGCGAATCAAGAGCCTCTTGGAACTGCTCCTCGGTCATGTTGTTCTGCAGTCGAAGGTTCTCGATCGCACTATCGACGTCGGCGTCCGTCACTCGGATTCCGCCGCTCGTCGCCAACTGGCGAATGAGCTGCTCGTCGATCAGGTAGTTGAGCAGCTCTTCGTAGAGATCCTTGAGGCGCGACATGCGCTCCGGCTCGGTCTCTGCCTCGGCAACCTGCGGCAGAAACGGAACTGCTCGCTTCCGAAGGTCGCTCAGGAAGACTGCCTCGTTGTTTACGGTGGCCACCACGCGTTCGATCACGTCGGCGCGGACCGAGTTGGCCGTCAGCACGATGAAGAACGTGGCGATGGCGAGGCGGGTCATCATCGGCCTTGTGGGGTATCCGCGGGTACGATCTGGATTTCTTTTAGGGCCTCGTAGTCGACGTCGACATCGATCTCCTTGCGAAGTCGCTCCGTCAACGCCTCCATTGCAGCATCTTTCCTCTCGCGGCTGAGCTTGTGCCGAATCGCGCGCTTCGCTTGTTCGTAGGTCCTCGTCAGCGGGGCTCGCTTTCCGGTCAGCATGATGATGTGGTAGCCGTCGCCTTCTTCGACGAGCTCAGGATAGATGTCACCCACTTTGGCCAGCGAGAAAGCGGCGTCGCGGATCGCCTTGGGCGGGGAACCCTCCGCATCCGCTGCGAAGAACTGAAGGTCCCCTCCATTGCTCTTGGTCTTCTCGTCCTCGGACTGCTCGCGGGCCAACTTGCGGAAGCCGGCCAGGTCCGTCTCTTTCGCGGTCGCGAGCAGCTTCCGTGCGTGAGCGCGATCTTCGATGAATACGTGACTGGCGCGGACTTGAGCCAGTCGATTGAACTCGTCCGGATTCGCGTCATAGATCGCCTTGACCTCCTCGTCGGTGATCTCCATCCCCTCGAGCGGTGCGTCGACTTCCTGCTTCACGAGTTGCTGAATCATGGCGTTGCGCCGCGCTCTCACGATCTCCGGCTTGTCCGCGTAGCCGCGCCGCTTCGCTTCGTAGACGAGAAGCTCGAAGCGCACGAGGTTGTCGAGAAACTCCTTGCGGCGCTCCGGGCTCTCAAAGCGCGCGCGCAAATATGGAGACTGCGATGCGAGACGGTCGGCGAACTCTCCAACCGTGATCGTCCGGTCGCCTACTTTCACGAGCACCTCGCTGGCCTGAGCCTCCGTGAGCCCATGCTGCGGCCACTCCTCTTCGGCGACTTGAGCGTCTTCAGCCTTCTTGGAGCAGCTCGCGGCAACAACGGCGAGCACGATGATGGCGGCACTTTTCCAGGACATCGTCAGCCCGGTAGCATATACCGCATGCTCGGCAATGAGGCCAAAGTTCAGCCCGAATCCTGGCCTGCGAGAACCTCGCGAACCTTGGCGCTCAAGTCGTCGAGCTCGAATGGCTTGTCGAGGAAGCCGTCGGCGCCGTACAGGGGCGACGTCATTTCGTTCAGGCGCTCGCCAATGCCGGTGAGCATGATGACGCCAGTACCGCCCAAGGTCTCGTCCTCGCGGATCGCGCGGCATACCTCCCAGCCGCTCATGCCCGGCATCATGACGTCGAGCACGACGAGGTTGGGCTTTTCACGCCGAGCGAGGCGAAGCGCCTCTTCGCCGTCCGACGCTTCGACGACCTCGGCCGGCAACGCGCTCAAATGCCGCGCCACCAACGCCAAGACTTCCAAGTCATCGTCGGCGACCAGGATCTTGGTTGCGGAGTCCTTTGTCGTCGTTTCGTTGCTCATGGGGGCCCCGGCTTGGAACGCATCGTCGTTCCCTTGACTTGGCTTGTCAATGGACGTCGTGGTGCGAGTCGACCAGTCCGACCCCAGCGGCCGGTGTCCAGCCTTCGAGCCCGCTAACCACTCGCAATTTCACGAAATCGCGATCACGGTCGACGATCTCTCCCCGATCGCCGCCACGCGCCTCTCCACGAACCTGAGCACGGGGATCGGGACCTTCGCGCAGGATGACACGATCGTCGAGTGCCACTGCCCTCGGCCCGTCCCGAAGCAAGCCAGCCTTGGTGCCAAGCCCAAGGGCAAATGTCAGCAGCAATACGCCGGATGTGATCAGCAACGGGTAGAGCCAACGATTTCTCCGTCGCCCAATGGACGCCCACGCAAGCCCAATGAAGAAAATCAGGTTCGTGACGAGCAACCCGTACGCGAGTGAGTCTTCCGAAAATCCTCCGTACGCGGCATCGCTGATCGAGGTACTCCTCTGAATCGTCGCTTCGCCTTCAATCTCGGCGCGCTGCTCCTCGAGCGCCTTTTCGGCATCTCGCAGGTTCTCCGAAGCCCTGCTGTCATTCGGGCGTAGCGCGAGAGCACGTTCGTAGTTGAGGATGGCGCGAGCGTACTCGCCGGATTGCGCGAAAGAGGTGGCCAAGTTGAAGTAGACATCAGGGTCGCGGACGCCTGCTTCGATGAGTTGTCCGTAGCTCGAAATTGCAGCCGTGTGGTCGCCTCGTGATGCAGCGACGTTGGCCGATTCGAAGACCCCCGTAAGAGACGATCTTCCGGCAGCTCGAGACGGTTCCTCGGCGAAGGCAGCCCCTTCTGCAGCGAGAGCTGCGACGAGGAGCGCCAGGACGATGCACCAGGCTCGCATCAGCTCTTCCTCGGCAAACGTTGGACCCGTTCGACAATCGTGACTGTCCGTTTGAGGCAGCGCTCCATTTCGTCTTTGTTGACGCCGGAGGCAGCGAAGCGCGCGAAGTCGGCGCCTTCCAGCTCATTGACTAACCGTTGCATCAAATCGTCGTCAAAACCTTCGGCGGCGAGGCGCCGGCGGAGCTCGGTGTGCGGAAGTCCCGCTACCGGTTCGCCGAGCCGAGAATCCAGAGCATGGGTGATCGAGGCTACGATGCCGTCGTAGAATCCTCTTGGATCGTTCGCGTGAAGCGCGCTTTCGGCGTTGCGGATGAGTTGCCGCTGAACAGCACCGGATGTGGCGCTGCGTTGCTCGCGTCGCCGCGAAAAGCCCGCTCCCAGAACGATGAGCACGAACATCGCAGGCGGAAACGCGAGAACCCAAGTGAACCAGGCCTGCTCTCGCACGGGCGCCTCGCCCCGGGTCAACGCGCTGTACACGCGAATCGGCCCGAACGTTGCGGTGCTGGGCCTAGGCTGACGCTCGACCGGTTCGATCGTCTGCTGCTGCCGAGTGGTCTCACCGCTCGCCGTGAAGCTGAGAGCTGGCGTGCTGACCGATTCGTATGCCTCCGTCTCAGGGTCGAAGAATTGAAGCTCGATCGGCGCGACGCTGTGCTCGCCCGGTGATTCTGCGATCAAGATCCACTCCCACGATCGCGTGCCGGAGAGTTTGCCGCCGGCAAACCGTTGTTGATCCCGAATCGCAGGTTGCAGTGTGCGTACCCCTACGATGGGAGGCAGGTCGATTCGGAGATCCTGCACGTTGCCCGTGCCCCCTGCGTCGACGGTCAGGGTCACGGCGTCGCCAGTTTTCACCGTGTTGCGATCGAGCCGCGCCTGAATCGCATAGTTCCCGACGACGGCATCGACCGGGCCGGGACGTGGAAGAGGCTCGACCTTCACCGTAACCGGGACGCCAACGCGTTCGATGCGTTGGGGAGCGTCGAAAAGGCTGCCACTGCCTGAATCAAAAGAGATCTTGGGCGGGCCGATGGTCAACTCGCCCGAGCGTTGCGGGAATGCCACGGATCGCTGTATCGGGTAGGCGCGAAATTGCGTGCCGTTCACGGGAACGGTTTCGAATTGCAAGCTGGTGATTGGATCGTCCTGAACCCAGAACCCATCCATCGAGGGCTTGCCTGGAATCAACGATTGCGGCGACAGACGAACGCGCGCGTAGAGGTACACAGTGACGTTGACCTGTTGGCCGATATAGACCTCGTCGGGCTCGACGACAGTCCTGAGGAACGCGCGTGGGTCGTAACGGGCGCCCGACATCTCGGAGCCGAGAGCGGCGCGCGGCTTGGCCGCCGGGTCGACTGTGCCGTGCGCGTTGCCTACGCCGGCATCGACGACCAACGTGAGCGGCTTGCTGCGGTAAAGCTTCCCATCGACTTTGGCCACCGCGGGCGAGAACTTGTAGGTGCCTGGGGCCGTTGGGCGCAGCACGTAGACGTTGGCGAAACTCGACTCCATCCGAACGCCTGAGCCAAAGCCGAAGCTGAACTGCATCGGGCGCATGGTTTGATGCGAGATGATCTCCAGCTCCGGATACTTCTGGAGATCGGCGAGCTTCAAGTCCTGGATGCGCCCGCCGCGTGTCCGAACACGAACCTCCAGTTGCATCGTGTCGCCGACACGTGCCTCAGTCGGCATGGCATCGAGGGTCACCGTCACCTCGGGCTCGGCCGCAGCCGTCGGGGCCCAGGGAAGGGTTGCGATCGCGAGCAATGCCAGCGAGAGGATTCGCATCACCAATCCTTTTCCGGCGGTGGTCGCCCGGCGCTCCGCTGGCGTGCTCGCTGCAACGGAAGGTTTTCTTCGCTCTGTTCGAGCGCGTCGAGAAACCGTTGCACTTCGTCGCGGGGGATCGGTTGCTGTTGTTGTTGCTCCGCTTGCTTGGACTCGGACTTAGGACCGGACTCGGGATCGGACTTGGACCCGGGATCGGACTCGGCATCGGACTCGGACTCGGGATCAGACCCGGACTCCGATTCCTGCTCCTGCTGCTCCTGCTGCTCCTGCTGCTCCTGCTGCTCCTGCTGCTCCTGCTGCTCCTGCTGCTCCTGTTGCTCCTGCTGCTCCTGCTGCTCCTCTTCCTCCCGAATCCGTTTCAATGCGTATTCGAGATTCCATGCAGCGTTGCGGTCGCCGGGTCGGAGACGAAGGGAGCGTTTGAATGCGTCGGCTGCCTCGCGGAAGTGCGCCGAGGCCTGCTCGTACTCTTCCTGCTGTGAAACAGTGTCCCCTTCCCGCGCGTATGCGATGCCGAGGTCATAGTATGCGTCCGCCCGTGTGCTCGGCGCCCCGGACGGGTCCGCCGCCGCCACGAACGCTTCCTTTGCTTGCTCACTGAGATCTTGCCCGAGGAGCGCGAGCCCCCGATTGAGTTGCACGGCGCGTGCCTCGGGCAACTCCCGTGCCGCCTCGTCGTACGCCTGCAGAGCCGGGCCGTATTGCTCTTGAGCCATCAGCGCGTTGCCCTTCTTCGCATTGGGATTCTCAGCTCGGAGGGGACTCCAAGCCGAAGCACCCGCAGGCACCGCAAGCCCCACAACGCAACACAGGATCGGAGCAACGAGCCTCATCCTTCTCTCCTTCGGCGACGAACGATCCAGGCTTCGGGAAGAATCGCTTCGAGGACGATCAAGAGGAAGCCGGGCAGAAGCGCCAGGGCGAAGCGGTTCTCATGGACGGTGACCCGGCGCGCTTTTTTCTCGGATGCCTGGAGCTTGGCGAGCTCGGCGCGGATCTCGATGACCCCCACCGTACCTTCTTCGGCCCGCACGTACTCTCCGTCGGTGATTGTGGCGATTTCTTCGAGGATGGTTTCGTTATCGGGGCTGAGCGAAGTCATGACCAAACGGCCGTCTGCATCCTTCATGTGGCCGGTGAGTGTCCCGTCGGCAGTGTAGCTCGGAATCGGTTCACCGCTTCCCGAGCCGATGCCGACTGTGTAGACCTTGATCCCGGCTGCTTTCAGCTCTTCGGCCGCCGCGATCGGATCGCCTTCGTGGTCTTCGCCGTCGGTTAGCAAGATCACGACCTTGGAGCGGCGGTCGGCGTTCCCTTCATCGCTTTGACCTTCGTTGGAGCTTTCGATCAGTCGCTTGGACGCGACGAGAGCCTTGCCGATCGCCGTCCCCCCGACCGGCATGTCCATCGGCCCGAGGTCACGCAAGAATAAGCGCACCGCCGAGTAGTCGACCGTCATCGGAAAGGCCATGGCGTCTCCCGCAAATGCCACCAGGCCGACTCGGTCTCCGTCGAGCTCGGCCAAGAGGCGCTCAAGCTCGCCCTTCGCGCGCTTAATTCGGCTCGGGTGCACATCACGGGCCAGCATGCTCTTCGAAAAATCGAGCGCGATGACGATGTCGATGCCGCGCTTTCGAAGCACGCGGGTGCGGCTTCCGTACTGTGGCCCCGCAAACGCGACGATGACGAGTGCTGTCCCCACGATCACCAAGGTCGCGTGCATGGTCCGCCACCACTTGGCGCGGCCCGCGATCAAGGGGTCGACCGTCGTGCTCCTACCGAAGAGCTCAGTTGCGCGTTCGCGTCTCGCTGAATTCCACCAGAGCGCCCCCACCGCCGCGGGGAGCAGGGCCAGCAGCCAAAGAAGCCGTGGGTCCGCCCAAGTCACGGCCACCTCCTCAACCAAAGCAGCAGCAAGAGCTCGATCAGCAGAAAGAGTAGGGCAGGACCGACGAAGGCTGGAAACAGCTCGGTATACATCTGCCCGGCATCCTCGATGTCCGTCTTTTCGAGCTCGTCGAGGATTTGGTGAAAGCTTTGCTCCAGGGCTTCGCGATCGCTGACCAGGAAGAATTCGCCGCCGGTCTTCTTGGCCATCTCCTCGAGCAGCTCCGGATTCACGGGATAGGTTGCGGTTCCAAAAATCGCGCGCCCGAAGATGCCCGTGCCTCGCTGAACCGGGGCGGAATCAGAAACTCCCATCAGGATCGGGTAGATCTTGACCTCCATTGCGCTTGCGAGGTCGGCAGCCTGCGATGGCGACACGTTGCCGGCATTCGATTCACCATCGGTTAGAAGAATCATCACTTTACTCTTGGCGCGCGAACGCTTCAGCCGGTTGAGGCTGACACCGACGGCGTTGCCGATGGCGGTGCCGCGACCGTCGATCTGATCGAGCTGAAGGCCGCGAAGCGCCGTGCGTAGCGCTTCCCGATCGGTCGTTAGTGGGAGAAGCGTGTATGCGTCGACTCCAAACACGACCGCGCCGATCCGGTCGTTCGGACGACGATCGATGAAGTCGCGCACCACGGACTTCGTCGCTTTGAAGCGCGTTGGCCTGATGTCCGCCGCCTCCATCGATCGGGACATGTCGAGCGTGAGGATGATTTCGATGCCGCTCACCTCGGCGGTGTCACGCGCGTGAATGCTTTGAGGCCCTGCCAGGCCCACCACCAGGAGCGCAAGCGCGACGGTGCGCAAAGCGCTTGGAAGATCCGCGAGACGACTGCGCCAGCTCTTTTTGGGGATCAGTAGCGCGGCCGTTCGGCTGAACTGGAGCCTCGGCCTGGAGAGTCGCTGCACCCAGACCCGGCTAAACCAAGCCATGGGCGCTGCGAGCAGAAGCAAGGCTGCCCAGGGACGCTCAAAGCGAATCTGCTCGTCGGTGATCAGAAGCTGGTACTTCGATTCGAGGTAGCGCAAGCTGATCACGAGCCCGACGAAGGTGGCAGCCAAGAGCCAAGCGATCGCCCATCCGTGGCGCTGTGCTCGGGTCATGACGCGGCTCCATCTTGGCTGACGGCTGCGGGACGAGTCCGTTCGACCAACGCAAGCGCGTCTTGGATCAGGCTGCGCGACGCGTCGTCGGCCAATGATGCTCTTGCGAATTTCACCAGGTCGCACTGACCGAGAAACCCAATCGCCTCTTGCGGCGCAATGGCGAGCAACTTCGCCCGACCGAGCTCGTCAGCGATTTCATCCGTGGTGCTTTCGAGCCCATGGAAGCCAAAGCGGAGGCCGAGGTAGGCGCGGATGGAATCGCTGACGGCGTCCACCCATTGCTCCGTGCGGCCTTCCGAGACCGCAGCGGCACGGCCGCCCTCGAGCTCGTGAAGCTCCGCGAATGCGGTCTCCCAAGGGGGCGGGGGAGGTGGCGGCGCAGGCTCCGGTCTGTCGCGCTTCTGCCACCAGCGCATGAACAGCCACGCGATCAAGGCGCCCAGCACGATGGCCAGCAACATTCCCAGGATGATCAGCAACCTGTAATCGTCCTGCTCCACGACGACCGGATCGCTCGGCGGCTTCAGCTGTGGGTCGGGTTCGTTGGCGAGCAGCGAGCGAACCTCGACGCTGCTGATGTTGGATTCGAGCTCGACGAGCTCACCTCCGGCGCTCGTGATGCGGACTCGAATCGGACCGAGCTCGTGTACCCCAACCTCGAAGCACAAGAGCTGAAGCTCGAAGGTGAAGGTCTTGGACTTGCCGTCTGGCGAAGTTTCGACGGTGAGCTTCTTGCCGAGGATCTCGAACGGCTCGAACGGCTGTTCCGGCACTGCCGCCTCGTCGGAGGCTGCGGCCGTTACCGTCACGATTACGTCGATCGCGTCACCCAGCGTGGTTTCGAGCGGCGCGTCGAGCGCGATCGCAGGCTCCTGCGCCAGCCCGAGTGCAGGCGTGAGCAAGGTCAGAACGAGGATGTTCGCCGAGCGCTTCACCGATAGCCCGTCAGTCGCCGCTGCCGGAGCCGGAACAGCTCCGCTAGCGGTCGGACGAAGTCGCGGTCGGTGCTCACCGTGACGTGATCGAGTTGTAGACGGCGGAATAGGTGCTCGCGTGCCGCCCGTTGACGCTGCGCCTCACGCGCGTACTCGGCGCGAATCTCCGAAGCGGACGTGTCGACTTCGACGAGCTCTCCTGTTTCCAAGTCTTCGACCAGGGCGAGCCCGACATCGGCCAGCTCGTCTTCTCGCGGGTCAGCGATCTGAATCGGGATGACGTCGTGTTTGGCGGACACGACCTTGAGGGGCTTTTCGTACTGGTCCGCGATGAAATCGCTGATCACGAAGGCAACCGTCCGGCGCTTTCCGATCCCGCCGAGCAGGTCCAAGGCCACGCCGAGATCAGTGCCCTTGCCCTCGGGGGCGGCGTTGAGGATCTCAGTAACCACACGCATCACGTGCGAGCGACCTTTCTTGGGCGGCACGAAGCGCTCGACGCGATCGGTGAACAGGATCAAGCCCACGCGGTCGTTGTTCTTGATTGCGCTGAACGCGAGCAATGCTGCCACTTCGGCGACGGTTTCGATTTTCGGCTTCTCACCGGACCCGAACCGCTCGCTCGCCGAAAGGTCCACGAGGAGCATCACCGTCATTTCGCGCTCCTCCGTGAAGACCTTCACGTAGGTGTCGTTCATGCGCGCGCTCACGTTCCAGTCGATGAAGCGAACATCGTCGCCGGGCTGGTACTGGCGCACTTCGCTGAACGCCATGCCGCGCCCTTTGAAGACCGAGTGGTAGCTGCCCGCCAACTGGTCGTTGGCGAGCCTCGACGTATAGATCTCGATCTTCTTGAGTTTCTTAACGAGCTCGCGAGAGATCACGACAGGCCTCAGTTACGGGACTTCCACGGTTTCAAAGATCCGACGCACGATCTGGTCGCTGGTGATCTCCTCCGCTTCCGCCTCGTACGAGCGGATGATGCGGTGGCGGAGCACATCGGGGCCGATCGCCTTGATGTCCTCCGGGGTGACGTATCCGCGATGCCGCATGAACGCATGCGCACGGCCGGCAACGTTGAGAGCGATCGATGCGCGTGGAGACGCGCCATGCGCGATCATGTCGGTCAGGTCGCCGAGGCCAACGCGAACCGGGTGGCGCGTCGCAGTGACGATCTGAACGATGTAGTCCTTGATCTTCGGGTCGATGTACACGTGCCCGATCGTCTTGCGGGCGTCGAGCAGCTTCGCGGTTGTCGTCACCTGCTGCACGCCGCCGCCTGCGCCCGCGTCCTTGCCGAGGAGCAAGTGGTCGGAGATCTGATCCATGATCTTCCGCTCTTCGTCTTGGCTCGGGTAGTCGACGCGGACATGCAACATGAAACGGTCGACCTGCGCCTCGGCAAGCGGGTAGGTGCCTTCTTGCTCGATCGGGTTTTGCGTCGCCATGACCATGAACGGCTGGTCGAGCGGGTGGGTGGTGTCCCCGATGGTGACCTGCAGCTCCTGCATTGCTTCGAGCAACGCGCTTTGCACCTTGGCGGGCGCTCGGTTGATCTCGTCCGCAAGCACCAGGTTCGCGAAGATCGGCCCCTTCTTGGCCGTGAACTCCCCCCTCTGCTGGTTGTAGATGACGGTTCCGATGACGTCGGCCGGCAGCAGATCCGGGGTGAACTGAATACGCTGGAACTTTGCGGCGATCGTTTTGCAGATCGTGTTGACAGTCAGCGTCTTTGCTAGCCCCGGAACACCTTCGAGCAGGATATGCCCGCCGGTGAGTAGGCCGATCAAGATGCGCTCGATCATCACGTCCTGGCCCACCACGACCTTGTGGACTTCGTGAAGAATCGTATCGATGAAAGCGCTCTCGCGCTGAACCATTTCGTTGATGACACGGACGTCGTTGGACATGAAATCTCCTGGCGGCGACGGGCTAGCACGGCAGCTCACCCCCGACCAACAGCTGAGCAGCCACAAGTATTCGCAACTGAATCACCGGAAAACGGCTCGGGACGGGCGTGCTCGGTCGCGGGGTACCCGCTCGCCCGGCTCCGTACGTCGAACCACGCGGGGGCTCGCCCCCCACTCCCTGTGCTGCCCATCCCGAGCCGTTCTCCTACGTAGAAGTCGACTCACCGAAGGTCGTATGGTGGCCAGTTCCCCGTCTTGCCCTGTTCCAAGCCCTCAAGTGCATCCGACCAGATCTGCAAGCCGAGCCGTTCGACGTAGCCCCGTGTCGCGCTTTTTGCCGCGCCCCGGTCCCAATCGCGAGCACGCCCGTCCCGTGCCGTTCTCCGTTTGTATAGTTCCCGCGAACGGCTTGACAGTTGGCGGTGGGATCTGAACTCTTCGCCGCATGTCGGACCCCGTCTCGCAAGAGCTCTTTGCCCGCGCCTCCAAAGTCATTCCTGGTGGCGTCAACTCTCCGGTTCGCGCTTTCCGTGCGGTGGGCGGGGAGCCGATCTTCATTAAGGAAGCCCACGGTCCGATCTTGGTCGGTGCCGATGGGACGGAGTACGTCGACTACGTCGGCTCTTGGGGGCCGATGATTCTTGGGCACGCCCAACCGGACGTGGTCTCGGCGATCCAGCGGGCCGCCGAGAAAGGCTCGAGCTACGGCGCGCCGACCGAGGCCGAAATCACCATGGCCGAACGGCTTCGGGATGCCGTGCCATCGATGGAGATGTCCAGGCTCGTCTCGAGCGGAACGGAAGCGACGATGGGCGCACTCCGGGTCGCACGCGGCTATACCGGCCGCGATCTGATCGTGAAGTGTATCGGCGGTTACCACGGCGGAGCCGACTACCTCCTCGTCAAAGGTGGGAGTGGCCTCGCGACTCTTGGCGAGCCGGACAGCGCCGGGGTGCCGGCGGCGATCGCCGGGACAACCCTGGTCGTGCCCTACAACGACGGCTATGCCATCGAGAAGATCTTCGCCGAGCGCGGCAAGGAGATCGCCGCCGTGATTTTCGAGCCGGTGGCCGGCAACATGGGCTGCGTCCCTCCCGATCCCGTTTGGCTCGCCGCCCTGCGCACCCAAACTCAGAATCACGGCGCCCTGCTCATCTGCGACGAAGTGATGACCGGCTTCCGGGTTGCATGGGGCGGCGCCCAGGCCCTCTACGACATCCGGCCCGATCTGACCTGTCTCGGAAAGATCATTGGCGGCGGCCTTCCGGTGGGCGCGTACGGCGGAAAGCGCGAAATCATGGAGAAAGTCGCCCCCCTGGGCCCGGTGTATCAAGCAGGCACCCTCAGCGGCAACCCGCTGGCTGTCGCTGCAGGCCTCGAGACGATCGAGCAGCTGCTTCGGCCGGGCGTCTACGAAGACCTGGAATTGAAGGGTGATCAAGTCCAGGCGCTCCTCGAGCAACATGCCGGGTCCGCCGGCGTTCCCCTGACCGTGCAGCGGGTCGGCTCGATGCTCACGGCGTTCTTCCGCGGCAAGCCGGTCCGCAACTGGGACGAGGCAGCCGACACCGATCGCGATGCCTTCGCGCGATGGCACGGAGCGCTTCTCGAAAACGGCGTCTACTGGCCCTGCAGCCAGTTCGAAGCAGCGTTCATCTCGCTCGCGCACGACGCGGATTCTCTAGAGAAGACCGGCCGCGCATTCCGAGCGGCTTTCACCGCCCTCTGACGTTCGGAAATCGACCAATTTTGTTGGCGGAAGTGGTCTTTGGCCAACCTTGACCCCACATACCCCCGTGCTATACGCCGCCCGCTCTTTGGGCGTGGATCCTTGGAACTGTAGGGAAATGATGTGCTGGCGATGCTCCTCAATCGGGAACAACGGGAGCAGCTCAGACAGATGGGCAGCTTGTCCACGATTGGCCTCGAGCTCGGCCTGTCGATCGCGATTGGATATCTCGGTGGCGAATGGTTGGACGGCAAGCTCGGCACCGAGCCTTGGCTCAAATGGATCGGCCTCGGGTTTGGGCTTGCCGCGGGCGCTCTAAGCCTCTACAGGGCTGTCCGCCGCGCTCAGCGGATGATGGAAGAAGAAGACGAAACCCAGTGATCGACCAACTGAAAACGCAAACTCCGCGCTATGTCGCAGTTGCGGCACTGATGCTCACCGGCTTGGCCTTCGTGCTCGGCGGTGTGAGCATCGGGATTGGCGCTGCGATCGGCGGTGTCGTGGCTGCGTTGGATGCCTGGGCGATTACCTGGTTGGCGAGCCGCATCGTGAGCGGGGCCGGCGTCATCGATCGCGGATTCGCCGCTGCGCTCTTGGGTGCCAAGCTCGTCGTGCTCTTGGCGGTCTGCTGGGCCTTGCTCGCCCGCTGGGGCGTCGACCCGCTCGGCTTTTCCGTCGGTCTCGGCGCGTTGGTTCTCGGTATGCTCTACAGCGGCGCCGAGCTGTCTATTCGAGAAGCCCGGGCCACACGGGACCCCCAAGCGGCAAGGGAGGGGTAAGGCGTGCCGCACGGCGAATCATGGTTCAGCTTCTTGCCGTTTTACGAGGCCCTCCAGCACACCATGTCGGAGCTCTGGGGCCCGAGCTACATGGAGCACAATTCGCATCTCGGTGTGCAGCACATCATTGCGTACACCGTGGTCGTGCTGTTCCTGATCGGCGTGGGTGTCTACATCAGCCGCCGCCTGAAGAACACCGAGGACAACATTCTCCCCGAGGGCAAAGTCACCTTCTACGGGTTCATCGAGACGATCGTCGGCGCGACCTACAACATGTCGTCGGACCTCATGGGCGCCAAGGCCGCCAAGTACTTCCTGCCGCTGATCGGAGCTTGCGCGCTGGTGATTTTCTTCTCGAACGCCCTCGGCTTGATTCCAGGTTTCCTTCCGCCGACGGACAATCTCAACACAACGTTCGCGATGGCGATGATCATTTTCGTGGTGACGCACATCTACGGCGTGAAAGAGCACGGCTTCGTCAAGTACTTCTCCCACTTCTTCGGGCCGAAAGTGCCTTGGTGGATCGCCTGGTTCATCAACCCGCTGATGTTCGTCATCGAGCTCATCAGCCACATCGTGCGTCCGATCACCTTGGCGATTCGACTCATGGCCAACATGACGGCGGACCACCTGGTGCTCGGCATCTTCGTCAGTCTGTTTGCCGGGATGGGGCTGGTGCTTCTGCCGGTGCCCGTCGTCTTTTACCTGATGGGCTGTCTGGTCATCACGGTCCAGACTTTGGTCTTTTGTTTGCTGTCGGTGATTTACATCACCCTTGCGATTCAACACGAAGAAGAACACTAAGTTTCCCTCTCGGAAGAGAGGCTT
>Ga0209567_10000210_pt1 | contig 31165 bp, 32 predicted proteins | sample COG_12_FD_184756 | JGI IMG/M metagenome (GOLD analysis project Ga0209567, IMG submission 184756) | Pelagic marine sediment microbial communities from the LTER site Helgoland, North Sea, for post-phytoplankton bloom and carbon turnover... | ecosystem: Environmental > Aquatic > Marine > Neritic... | reverse complement strand
AGACCTCCGCGACGGCGTCAAGTGTCACGGGCCTGTCGGAGGTCGGGTTCACGATCAGGTGGCGAATCTCCTCGATACTGGACTGACGTGTGTCGACGCTGCGAACCAGCACGTCGATTTTCTTGTCCCGCCACGTATAACGGGTGGCGAGTTCTCCCCGCACGTTGGCAACCACTCGATTCGCGATGTCGCGAACCGCCAGTCCCAGTTTGGCAGCCCGCTCCTGATCGAAAATGATTTGAATTTCGGGATTGCCACGCTCAACGGTGGTTTTGATATCCGAAAAACGACTTGAGGCGGACATGGCGTTGACAACCACCTGGCTCACGCGCGCAAGTCCGTCGAGATCATAGCCGGATATCTCAATTTGCAGCGGGCTGGAAAACGACAGCAAGGAGGGACGGCTGAATTCGTACTGCACGCCGGGTAACCGCGACAGTTCGGTTCGCATTGCGTCCATTGTTTGATTCTCAGCCAGGCGGCCCGACCCTGCCTCCAGGGTGATATTCAGGGTGCCGGTGTTATCGCCGGCATCCACGGGGTTCGCATCGAGTCGGTTACCGGTTCCCGCCACCGAATAGTTGAGGGCGACAGCGTCGATCCGGGCGGCGGTGCGCTGCGCCGCCTGAATTGCACGATCGGTCTCGGTCAGCGGCGACCCGGGCGGCAGCCGCAAATCGACGCTGAACTCGCCCTGGGAAAACTGTGGGATCAATTCCGTGCCGAGCCGTGGCAACAGCGACATCGTTGCGACAAAAATGAATGCGGCGGCCGACACTATGATCCAGCGGTGGCCCAGCGACCAACGCAGTAGCGCTGGATACACAGCGGCGATCGCCGCGTAGAGTCGTTGCAAGACCCAGGTCGGCAGCCACAGCAGGACCCAGAAGATCTTTCGTATTGCGAAGAACACAAAACCGAATAGTCGTACGACGAAGGCTGCGGAGCGCGTGAACCAACCCGGCGGCTTGCTGTCACCGCCATCGTCGTAGCGACTCCGGGCACCCACTGAGGCGAGCATGGGAATGAGCGTGAGTGCGACGATCAGCGAGAAGACCAGAGCGAAGGTCACGGTCAGCGCCTGGTCCCGGAACAGCTGTCCCGCGATGCCGCTAATGAAGACCATCGGGAAGAATACGGCAATCGTCGTCAGGGTCGCCGCTACGACTGCTCCGCCGACTTCGGATGTGCCGTTTTGCGCGGCCTCGACAATGCCCTGACCCTGTTCCTTTTTGCGGACGATATTCTCGAGCACTACGATCGAATTGTCGACGAGCATACCGACCGCCAGGGCGATACCACCCAACGACATGATATTGAGCGAGATGTCATTCGTATACATCAACAGAAATGTGCCGATGACTGATACCGGAATCGCGATTCCGACAATCGTCGTCGCGCGCGAGTCACGCAGGAACCCGTACAGCACGAAAATTGCAATGAGTCCGCCCAGGATCGCGGCGAGTCGAACGTCATTCACAGCCGAAGAAATGAATGTCGACTGGTCATAGATCATAACGAGTTCGGTATCTTCGGGCAGCGACTCCCGGATACGCTCGATCCTCTGTTCGATACGACGTGCGACCTGCACGGTGTTTGCGTCGCCTTCTTTGTAGACGGCGAGTTCCACAGATTCGCGGCCCTTCACGCGCGTGATGGCCTCACGCTCTTTGTAACCACGCTCGACGGTCGCGACGTCGCGCAAGTACACCGGGCGATCGACAACATAAGCTACGATAGCGTCGCGGAACTCATCGACGCTCTGAAATTCATTCAGCGTTCTTACCAGGAAACGCTGGTTGCCTTCCTCGAGGCGCCCGCCTGACAGGTTGACGTTCTCGGCGCGGATACGACTGGCAATCTGGTCGATGCTCAACCCGAGTTGCGACAGCTTTTGTTGATCCACACGGATCTGAATCTCGTCTTCCAGCCCGCCGCTGACCTTGACCGCCGCGGTGCCTTCCTCGGCTTCCAGGTCCGTCTTGATGCGGTCTTCTGCCAGCCTGCGCAGAGACTTGAGACGCGCCTCGGGCGAGTCGCGTTCCGCGCCGGCGTCTTCTTTGAACAAAAGGCCCAACCGCACGATGGGTTCAGAGGAGGGGTCAAAGCGCAATAGCAGCGGGCGCTCCGCCTCAAGCGGCAGGAACAGGACGTCGAGTTTCTCGCGCACATCAACACCGGCGATATCCATGTCGGTTCCCCACAGGAACTCGACCGTGACATCAGATTGTCCGGAGCGTGAAACAGACCGAACCAGGCGCACGTTTCGAACCACACCAACGGCTTCTTCAATGGGCTTGGTAAGGAGGTTTTCGATCTCGACCGGCGCGGCACCGGTCAGCTCGGTTCTCACCGTCAGCGTTGGGTAGGAAATATCGGGAAGCAGATTCAGCTTGAGCCGCGACAATGACACCATGCCGAACAAGACGATGGCGACCATCAACATGACGATCGTGACGCGCCGCTCGGTTGCGATCTGGATCAAACGGCGCATCAGCCGCCACCTTCTGCAACAGCGCCTTCCCTTGCGGCGTCCTCATCCGGCGCATCGACCGTCGCGTCTGCCGGTTCATTGATGACACTGACACGGGCTCCGTCTTTCAGACCCAAATGTCCCGTCGTGATAATGCGGTCGCTGTCGACGATGCCACCGGTAATCTCGACCATGCCGTTTCCACTGAACCCGGTTTGTACGGGCTTCCTGACGGCAAGCTCTTCTTCGACCACGAACACACTGCTCGTGTTCATCTCCTCTACGATGGCGCTGCGCGGTACCTGCAGTGCATTCTCATGTTTGTCGTAGACAATGCTCATGCGACCAAACATGCCCGGCTTGACGCGCCGTTCAGGGTCTCTGATTTCAATCGTGACCTTGAATGTTCCGGTATCGGGGTCGACGACTAAACTCACACGCGTGACGTTGGCCAGGATCCGTTCGCCAGGGATCGCGTCAATATCGATCGCTACCGGCTGTCCGGCCGACAGTTCGCCATATTCACGCTCGGGCACGTGCAAATAGGCCACGAGCGGATCGTAGCTTGTTACCCGGTATATGGGATCGCCTACGTTGATCGTGTTGCCCAGCTTGATGTATCGCTCGGACACGACGCCGCTGATCGGTGCCCGAATCTGCGTGTAGTCGAGTTCAAGACTGGCCAGGTTATATGAAGCCTCGAGTGCCTCGAGATCGTACTGAAGCTTCTCAAAGTCGCCCTCGCTGATCAGGCCTCTTTCCTGCAGCTCCTTGTTACGCTGGAAATCGCTCTGTAACTTTCGCAGCCTGGCTTGTGATTCGCTGAGTTCCAGACGCAGCCGGGCGCCATCCAGCCGGGCCAGTATTTGTCCCTTCTCGACGTCGTCCCCTTCTTCGACCAGCACTTCGCGAACCTCACCATCGACTTTCGCGACGACGTCGGCGTCGGCGAAAGCTTCGATCGGCGCTGTCCCGGAGTAGACGGCGAAAATGTCGCCGCGAACAGGCAAGCTCGTTTCTACGGGAACAGGTGGTGTTTTTTCTTCCTCACTCTGCTCCTCCGCCCGCTCACCTTGTTCGCAGGCGCTCAGCAACAGCAGGAAAGCAAGCGCCGCCGAGCCCGTTCGGTGTAGCTTCATTGATTCCTCCCCTGGGGACCTCGCCGCAGAACTTGCCATCAGGCGTCGCCGCGGCGGGTGATCGGTCAGCCGCTGAAGCTGTCCGGAAGTGTGTTACTCGCGAGAACCCGGCTGCCGTCACGCAGACCGGCTTGTCCTACGACAACAATTTCCTCGTAGTCCGACAGGCCACTGAGAATTTCGATCCTGCCGTCGGCTTCAATACCTGTCTCCACGGTGCGTCTTACTACCTTGCTGCCGCTGACCACGTACACGGTTGTTTGCTCGTCTTCGTCCAGCAATGCCTCGGCGGGGATCACGAGCGCATCGGGGTGCTTCTCATACGCAATCGTGAAGTTTCCGAACATGCCGGGTGCGAGATCGCCTTTCTTGTTCGGAATCGTAGCGGTGGCCCGGAACGTGCCATTGCGTGCATCTATCGTCGGACTAATCCGAACTATCGACGCTGGAAAGTCGACGCCGGGCATCGAAGCGACTTGCAGCCTGGCGTTATGGCCGGCCTGGAACTTCGGCAGCTGCGATTGCGGAATTTGCAGGTAAGCAACCAGCTCCGTCGTATCCGTAATACGAAATGCAACGTCACCAGCGTTGATGTTCTGTCCCGGCTTGATCTCTCTCGCGGATACGACGCCGGCGATGGTCGCACGGATGTTCGAGTAGTCGTAATTCAGCTGCGCGAGTTTATAGCTAGCCTCAAGCGCCGCGAGATCGTATTCGAGACCCTCGAACATCGACGCGCTAATCAGGCCGCGCTCGTGAAGATCGATGTTTCTCTTATATTCTTTGCTGGCCTTGGCAAGATTGGCTTTGGCGGCGAGCATTTCGAGGCGAAGACGCTCGCCGTCGAGACGCGCCAGTATTTGCCCTGCTCTTACGGTGTCGCCTTCTTCAACCAGCATTTCTTCGAGTTGACCGGAGACGCGCGCGATTACCGGAGCGTCAGCGTCCGAAGTAATCGCCGCCGTCGCTTCGTAGGTTGCGTAAATATCCGAACGATAAGGGTGTGCAATCTCTACCGGTACAGGTGTTGCCGCTCGAATAGCGTCTTGATCTGTGTTGCTGGCCTCACCAACACCGCAGCCCGTGAGGGCCGCAAGGCTGGCAGTCGCGAGTGCCGAAGCTAGGAGAGTCGTCGTCTTCATTGTTTTCGAATCGTCTATATTAGTGTTGTAGTTAAGTATAACACTAGTTCGGTATAACGCAACCCCTGATTCACCAATTGTCGGATTTCGAAGCGACTATGAAATCAATGAGTTACGTCAAATCGGACCGAAACTTCTGTGATTACTCGACTATTAGATGCCTGAGAAGCGAATTTGGATTGCCGGGAAGGACGGATTATTCCGCCGGGTCAAATACAGCCCCGGCGTCAGCTCATGAAGCTCTGGGCGAGAAACGGGTTCAGCAGGCGATTCTCCGGGTCGAGTTGGCGCCTGATCCTGCGAAAGAACTCCAGCCGGGTCGCGTAGGCCTGAGCGGCATGTTCGGCGCGGAAGGCGCGGGACTGGCTGAAGAGCGGCGTGCCACCCCAGCTCTCCGCGAACATCGCCAGATCGATAACGAAATCGTCCCAGCCGCGTTGCTGGGTCGAGGTTGTCTGCAACGCGAATACGGGCTCTTCGAAGGACGGCGATAGCAACGCGGAGGAATCCTGGCCAACGCGAAAACCGACCGCCGGCATGTCGCAGCGATAACCGTTTTCCCGCAAGGTCTGTTGGCAAAATTCGACGTAGGCCTTGATGACAACGGAAAAGTCCGTCGCCGGAAAGCACCAGGTTGAATACAGCAATCTGCGTGGCGTCCGCCGGTGTCGCCGGCCTGTCGCAGATGCGTTGTTGCCGTGGTTGACAAGGCTCGTGTTGACAAGGCCGTGCGCCGCGGCGCTAATGCCATCGATGAGCTTGTAGCGAACCGAAGGTATCGGCATGACGCGATTCAGTGATCTGAATACCTGCGGCAGCACCGTGCTTTCGCCCCAGTCCTTGATTTTCCACGGAGTGACGTAGGTACTGCCCGGATCGGTTTCGTAGCGGCGCAGATCGACATACACACGATTCCGGTGCGGCAACACGTAGAATTTCAAGCCGACGTCTCTGTTCGAGAGGCGGTCTGCAACATCAGCGAATCGGTCAACGCAAAGGCTGCGATGACTGGCGGAGAACGTCGAGATCGGCCGAACACGCAGCGTCGCCTCGCAGATCACACCCAGCATGCCGTAGCTCAATCGCAGTGCGTGCAACAGATGTTGGCTCTGGTCGGAAACGTTCATGACTTTGCCGCCGACCGTAACGACCTTCACATTAATCAACTGGCTCGAAAGATAGGCTGCCCGGTTGCCTATACCGGGCCCCATGCAGGGTGAGGCCAGCGCGCCGCCCAGGGTCCGTTCCATCTGGTCGTGGTTGCCGATGAGCTCGAGTCCGTGTTCGGCGAGCGCGGCGACGAGCGTGCCCAGACGGACGCCGGCTTCCGCCGTAACCGTGTGGTTGTATGCGTCGATCCGAACGATCTTGTCGAGTCCAAGGGTTCGAATAACGGTGCCCGTCGGGCTTTGATTGCAATCGGTAGACGCGCTTCCGGCACCCCGGAATCGAATCGGCAGCGCGACGCTGGTTTGCTGCTCGAGTACGCGCATGAGCATCGCCAGGTTGGACGGCGTATGAACGGCGGGTCGGGCAGGGCGTCGTACGACTCTGCCGGTGTCACGAAATCCTTGTGATTGCATCGATGTCTCCAGCTGTTCTTCCTAAACTTTGCCAAAGACACCTTGTGGCCTCATCGCGATTGCGGTGAGGTATCGTGTTGGTAACCCCGCTGTCATAGGTTCGACCCTTAGACCGGTAGTTTTGCGACGCTGCCTTTCGACAGTTGTGCCTTTGTCAAACGAAAGCGCATCGTTGCACAGTAGAATGATCTGCGCAATGAATCGATGCCACTGAGAAATATTCTGTTAAGTTCGATTACGTATGGGAATGCTAACGACACTTGTCGGTACGCGATTACCGGCGAAATACCACAAGTTCTTCAAATTGCCAGAGCGGCTCGAGTCCTGGAAGCGTGCGGATACTGCGGGCACTTTGCTGGAGCGGGCCACGGAGCGCTGGCTTCGCAAGCATGGCTCAGAATCTGGTGTTTACCGGCTGGACTCTGGACGGGATGCGCTGGGCGTGAGGCTCGGACTTATCGATCGTGCAGAACGGACGATCGATATTCAAAGCTACCTGATTCGCGATGATGTCAGTGGCAACCTGCTCGGACTTCGCCTGGCCGCGGCGGCTGATCGCGGCGTTCGTGTCCGGCTGTTGATGGACGACGCGCTGACTCACGAAATCGATGCAGGGCTTTTGTCGCTCGATTATCACGACAAAATCGAGGTCCGTGTCTTCAATCCGTTTCCGCGACGCCGTTCGCGCCTGATCAGCTTCATCGCGAACTTCAATATCCTGAATCGCCGCATGCATAACAAGTCCTTTACCGTCGATAACCAGGTCACGATCGTAGGCGGAAGAAACCTGGCGGACGAGTATTTTCAATCGGGCGGAAAGGCCGAGTTTATCGATGAGGACCTGCTAGCTATCGGGACGGTCGTCGATGAAGTGTCCGATGGTTTTGACGAGTACTGGAATTCGCAGGAAGCGATCCCGATCAATGCTTTTAACATGATGGTGCCGCACAGCTCGCTGGAGGACTCCACGAAACAGGGACAGAAGTACCTGGAGCAACACAGCGAGAGTGACTTCCTCAAGAGCGTCGACGATAGACTGGCAAAACAGCTCGCTGAGGCAACCCTGGCACTCGTGCCCGCAAAGGCGTCTGTGGTTTTGGATGAACCGGGCAAGATTCGGAGGTTACTGCCAAGACCGACGAGCGCTACCAGCGTTTTTCTGCAGCAGATGGTGGCAGTTGCGACGACTGAACTCATTGTAATTTCACCGTATTTCGTTCCGGAGAACCAGGGAGTCGAATTTTTCGGTGCGTTGGTCAAGAAGGGCGTGCGCGTCGTTATCATCAGCAACTCGCTGGCTACGACAAATCACTCGAGCGTTCATGCGGTTTACGCGCGTTACAGAAAACCGCTCCTGGAGCAGGGCGTCGAGTTGTATGAGCTACGTCCGAACGTGGCTTCCCCGGACTCGACAACAAAACTGACGCTGCACTCGAAGGTTGCGACTATCGATCGGACCAGGATGTTCGTCGGTTCATTCAACCTCGATCCGAGATCGCTTTACCTGAATACCGAGATGGGAATGGTGGTCGACTCTGGCGAGTTGGCTGGTTCGATGGCTGTCAGCATCCTCGACTCGCTGCCGGATATTGCTTACAGACTGCAGCTATCGGAGAAACGGCGGTTGCAGTGGCTGCTGAAGGCTGCGAGTGGGGACGAGGTCATTACGACTGAACCGCAGACCACTTGGTGGCGCCGTTTCAAGACCAGGCTCATGAGTTTCCTTCCGATAGAAAGTCAGATGTAAGCAGCCAATATTTGTCAAATCGAACCTGAATGTCTGACAATGTCGGGTCGGAATCTGATGGAGCAGTCAATGCGGTGGCGAGGCGGACGGCGAAGTTCGAATATTGAAGACCGGCGTGGAGCAAGCGCGGCGCCGAAATTGCTCGGTGGTGGCATAGGCACTATCGTGCTGGTGCTGGTTGCGATGTACTTCGGTGTCGATCCGACACCCCTGCTCCAGGGGATGCAGGCCGGCCAGTCAGCGTCGACGAGCGGCACACGGCCGTCGGCCGAGGACCTGAAAGACGACCCGCTCGCGGACATGGTGTCTGTGGTCATTGCCGATACCGAGGACGTCTGGACCGCGATATTTGCCAGCCAGGGCAGGCAATACCGGGAACCGACTCTCGTCATGTTTAGCGGCGCGACGCGATCGGCTTGCGGCCTTGGGCAGGCAGCGATGGGGCCGTTCTATTGCCCGGCGGACCAGAAAGCGTACATCGACCTGAGTTTTTACGATCAAATGCGGACCCGATTCAGAGCGCCGGGCGATTTCGCACAAGCCTATGTGATCGCTCACGAGATCGGACATCATGTGCAGAACCTCCTGGGTATTTCAGGTCAGGTTCACTCGATGAAGCAGCGCCTGAGCCAGGCGGAAGGTAACGCGCTTTCCGTGCGCCTCGAGTTGCAGGCCGATTGCCTGGCCGGCGTCTGGGCCAACCACGCGGACAAGGCGCGCAATATTCTCGAAGCCGGTGACGTAGATGAAGCGCTGAATGCGGCCAGTGCGATCGGCGATGACACATTACAGCGACAGAGTCGCGGTACGGTAGTGCCGGAATCGTTTACGCACGGGACCGCGGCGCAGCGGCAGCGATGGTTCCGCACCGGGCTCACCAGTGGTGACCCGGATGCCTGCGATACCTTCAGTGTCGACCAGGTCTGAGCAAATTTCAGACATAAGAACAACCGCGGAACAGGCGCGAGCGGCGGCGGAGCGTATTCGTGGTCTCGTTCTGGAAACACCGCTCGTGTACTCGAGCGCATTCAGCGCCGCAACAGGCGCCAACGTCTACTTCAAACTCGAAAACCGGCAGACCACGGGATCGTTCAAACTTCGCGGTGCGACGAATCGACTGATGACGTTGACCGAAGAACGTCGCTCGAGGGGGTGCGTAGCGGCATCCAGCGGCAATCACGGCGCGGCAGTAGCCTGTGCGATGCAGAAGCTCGCTACGAGCGGTCTCATTTTCGTCCCGGAACAGACGTCAACGGCGAAAGTCGACGCGATCCGATCTTATGGTGGCGAGGTTGTCTTCTTCGGTACCGACGGTCTCGACACAGAGCAGCACGCGCGCGAGTTTGCGGATCGAAACGGCATGTACTACCTGTCACCGTATAACGACAGCCAGGTAATCGCCGGCCAGGGCACCTGCGCCGTAGAGATTATCGAGCAACTGCCGGATGTCGATGCCGTATTCATTGCTGTCGGTGGCGGGGGACTGATCGCCGGAGCGGGAAGCGTCCTCAAGGATTACAAGTCCAGCATCCGCGTTATTGGCTGCCAGCCCGAGGCTTCACCGGTCATGGCTCGCTCGATTGACGCTGGTCATATTGTCGAGATGCACAGTGAGCCAACGCTATCCGATGGCACGGCGGGCGGCATTGAAGCGGGTGCAATCACGTTTCCACTCAACCAGGCGGTCGTTGATGAGTTTGTGCTTGTCGACGAAGAACAGATTTCCTCCGCCATGCGCCTCTATATGAACAAAGAGGGAGATACAATAGAGGGTGCCGCGGGGGTTGCTGTTGCCGCCCTGAATGAACTCGGCGATTCGGTTCGTGGTCAAAATGTCGTGGTTATCATTTGCGGCGGCAATATCAGTGCGTCAAAACTCGAGCAGGTGCGATCTGGAGTAAACTCGATATCACCATGAAGATGTCCGTAAACGTATGGGGGCTTGTGGTCGTTGCGCTGCTCGGTGCGGAAGCATCGCTCGCGGATACAACCGTGTTCGTCAACGTCAATGTAGTGCCAATGTCCTCCGAAGACTTGCTGACAGCACAAAGCGTGCTGGTCGAGGATGGCGTGATTACAGCCGTCGACAATGTGGACACGGTCCGGATTCCGGAAGGCGCAAAAATAGTAGACGGCACTGACCGCTACCTGATGCCGGGACTCGGTGAGATGCACGCGCATGTGCCCGCAGCAGATTCAAGCAACCTCGATCGCGATTTCAGCCTGTTCGTGGCTAACGGCGTAACGACTGTTCGCGGCATGCTGGGCCGGCCGTCGCACATTGCCCTGCGGCAACAGTTGCTGGATGGCGAGATTTTCGGTCCACGGCTAATTACGTCGGGGCCATCTCTGAATGGCCGCTCCGTAAATGGTGCCCGTGACGCCCGACGCCAGGTCCGGGAGCAGGCCGAATCTGGCTACGACTTCATCAAGGTGCACCCGGGTCTCAGTGCTGACGAATTCACGGCGCTCGCAGAGACTGCGAATGAACTCGGAATTCCCTTTGCGGGGCATGTACCCGTCGCGGTTGGAGTGAGGGAGGCACTGCGGCTGAACATGGCAACGATCGATCATCTCGACGGCTACCTCGTGGCGCTATTGCCGCCTCACAGTTATGAGTCTGGTGGCTACGGTGGATTCTTCGACGTCATGCTTGCGGCGGAGCTGGATCCGCAAGAGATAGACGCGATAGCGGCGGATACTGCCGCGTCCGGAACTTGGAACGTGCCGACACAGGTTCTGATAGAGCAACGCGTCTCGGCAACGCCCGTATCCGAGCTACAGAATCGTCCCGAAATGAAATACATGCCGGCGACAACCATAGAACGCTGGGTGGCCAGCAAACAAGCGTTGCTCGACGAACGAGGCTTCGACAGGGAAGTGGCGGACCTGGCGATCGAATTGCGTCGCCGCTTGATCTTTGCATTGCACCAAGCCGGCGCGCGACTGCTGCTCGGATCCGATGCGCCGCAGGTCTTCAACGTGCCCGGATATTCGACGCACAATGAACTCGAAGTACTCGTCGCATCCGGGCTGACACCGTTCGAGGCATTGCAGACGGGCACGACGGCGGTTGCGGAGTTTCTTGGCATTAACACGGGCATGGTGCAGATCGGCAAGGATGCGGATCTCATACTCCTCGACGCGAATCCTCTCGACGACATTGAAAACAGCCACAGAATCCATGGCGTCATGCTGAGAGGCACGTGGCTGCCAGCCAACGTTTTGGAAAACCGGCTCGAGAAATACCGCCGCAGCGACTAGGGTTTCACGAACATCACGATCGATGATGGCAGCGGTGGGTCTGGGTTCTCCGACGTTCATGCAGGATTGAGGCACTTCCTGAGCGGCGCTGAATTTTCATAACTGGCTGTATTCATTAGATGTTTTACCTGTATTTCCCCATGGGCTGCGCTGCCGTTCCCGGCCATCCCGCCGTACTGCTAGAATTCCACTGAAAAGACGGTCGTTTGGGCCGGAAGGGCCCACAGGGAGGCAACATGAAACTCGTTAAGCATTTGCTCGAATCCAAGGGAACGGAGATCATTTCGATCACGGAAAAGGCGTCCGTGCTTGACGCCATCAAGATGATGGCTGAGCGCTCTATCGGGTCGCTGCTGGTGATGGAGGGCGGTGAGCTCAAGGGCATCGTTACGGAACGTGATTACGCCCGCAAGGTCATAGTAAAAGGACGATCGTCGAAGTCGACACAGGTCAGGGAGATCATGACGCCCGACGTGTGTACGGCCACGACACAGCAAACCGTCAATGACTGCATGACAGTCATGACGGAACGGCGGATTCGTCACTTGCCGGTCGTCGAAGACGGCGAGGTTCTCGGATTGATATCGATCGGCGACCTGGTGCAGGCGATAATTGCGGATCAGCAGGAAGAAATTCAGCAGCTGGAGCAATACATCAGCGGTTAGGTCCGATATCGGAGCGGATATGTCAGAAAGAGCGAGCCTCGATCGCCGTGTCATGCAGCTTTTTGACGGCTACGTGCATGGCCAGATCACTCGGCCCGACTTCGAAAAAGCGCTGCGTTCAGCTGACCGGGACTTCGTCAATTTCGAGTATGCCGACGTCAATCACGGTTTCCACAACGACACGACGCCTCGTTACGATAAACAAGCGGCGGAACAGGCGTGGCAACGGACCGTCGGTTTCTTTGCCAGACGGCTGGAGCTGGACACCTGATCAAAGAGGGACTGACCTTTAGGTTTTCGAAATAAGATGCGTGTCAGATACAAAAATTGCTGGCACATCCTGCCGATCGCGGCATTGCTGGCAGCGTCTCCGGCGGCCCCAACCGAGGAGTCGAAGACCATCCTGGGACCCAGGAATATTAACCTCTACGATGGCGCCAATGCGCTCATGGCTGGTGATGGCGAGGAAGGCGTTCGTCTCACCCTGCTCGGCCTGCAAATGGCGAATGGCAGCAGGGAGGAGAAGATCGGGCATTCGAATCTGTGTGCCGGATACCTGATGATCGACAAGCCTGACACCGCCCTGGTGCATTGCAACTGGGTTCTCGAACGCGATGATGGTCATTGGCGAACTTACAACAATCGTGCGCTGGTCTACTTGCGTCTCGAGCGCTTCGACGAATCCGAAGAAGATATACGTAAAGGGCAAGCGCTAAAGCCGGGTTCGACGAAGCTCAAGATCGTCAAAGGCATGTATATGGACGAAACCCAGCCGGTAACGCCCAAAGTCGAGATCGACGAACGCCGAAACCCGACCGAGGAGCCCAGCGATGAACCATCAGGCGATGTGGACGACTAGTGGATTGCCGATGAGGCTTGTCCTGACCGCACTGGCCTGCCTGGTTGCGCCGACGATCGTTGCAGACGACGCAGATGAGCCACAGCCGGTCGACACCGAACGGAAGCCATTGTTTACGTTGATGCCCGACTATCCGAAGATCGCTCGCCGAGATCGCATCGAGGGTGAAGTCCAGGTTTGCTTCGATATAACTCGGGGCGGCCGCACGCGACGCATTGCGGTTCGTAAAAGCACCAACCGTATATTTGAAAAACCGGCGATCCGTGCCGTTCGCGCGTCCACTTATGTACCGTTGCCCGACGATGCCGCCGTCTCCGGCATCAAGGCTTGTCGCACGTTTCGCTTTACGCTCGAACCTACCGTCGTGGAATCGGAAAGTTAGTTGTCCCTCCGCGACTCGAGAAGATTCAGTATTTTGTTGGCCGCTTCCTCGAGCGTTGTGCCGAAGCTCAAGATGCCTTCTTCATGCCCGGCCATGACCGCCAGTCCTGTTTCGCGGAAAGCCGTATCCCTGTAGAGCCTGCGAAACTCATCGGCCATCTGCGGCGTGCCATAAGCGACGTCGGCGCCCGTTGTCGGCAGCTTGTTCATAAGGCTCTGCCACAAGTCGTTACTGTGCCCGTGCACGATTGCGCCGATATTGAGATCAAGCCCATAGATTGCCGCATGGGTCATTGCTTCTGACGATGCCTGCACCGGGCCAACGGAACACACTATGTTGGCATGCGTGTTGTAAGAGGTGACGAGCGAATAATGCGTCTTATCGGTCTTCGCGACGTGGCCTGTCTGCGTGCCGCTGATAAGGAATTGGCCGGGCTCTCCGCAACGGACACTGATATTGCCGTATCCGATTCCGAGCTCTTCGTACTGGCCAATGAGGCCGGCTGCCAGCAGCGGTCGACGCCAGGTTTCCAGCTCTTCCGTGACCGCAGCGTAAGGGACGGGTGCTTTCGTCCAGTAGCTCTTGTACTTGACGTAGCCTTCGTCAATGGTCACGACGTCGCCATCTCCGGAAACAAGCCGAGCAAACCGGCCTCCGAGGCTTCACAGATGCCGCGTTCGGTAATGAGCCCGGTCACGAGTCGTGCGGGCGTTACGTCGAAAGCGAAGTTGCTTATCGGCGTGTTGGCCGCGGTCGTTCTTACATGTACGGGTTTGTCGCCGCACAGACCATAGATATCCCTCACCTCGGCCGGATCCCTTTGTTCGATGGGAATCTCTTTAATGCCATCGCGGCTGTCCCAGTCGATCGTTGTTGACGGCAGTGCCACATAGAATGGAATGCCATTGTCGTGCGCGGCGAGCGCCTTAAGGTACGTGCCGATCTTGTTCGCTACATCGCCGCAACGGGTCGTGCGGTCGGTGCCTGTGATGACGATATCGACCTCACGGTGTTGCATGAGGTGGCCGCCGGCATTATCGACAATCAGGGTGTGTGGAACCCGGTTCGCGGCGAGTTCCCAGGCGGTAAGCTGAGAGCCCTGGTTGCGCGGCCGCGTTTCATCCACCCACACATGGACATCGATGCCGCGCTGCCTGGCAAAATAGATCGGGGCCGTCGCGGTACCCCAGTTGATTGTCGCGAGTGAGCCGGCATTGCAATGTGTCAGGACGTTGACGGTGTCCCCGGATTTCTTTTCTGAAATTGCCTCGAGCAGCCTGAGGCCGTGGGTGCCAATCCCGCGGCTGATCTCTATGTCCTCGTCGCAGATGGCCTGTGCGTCGCTGCGCACCAGGTCGACAATGACATCTTCGGGGCCGGCTTGATCTATGAGCCTGATAATACGCTCGACCGCCCAGCGGAGATTAACCGCCGTCGGCCGCGACTTCAGCAACGCCGCCGCGGCCTCACGAACGGTGGCGCCGGGATCGGGGCCCGTCAGCGCAGCGAGATACAGGCTCCATGCGGCCGTGGCACCGATCAGGGGCGCGCCACGAACGTACATGTCGGCAATGGCCGTGAGGCCATCCTGCCAGGAATGAAGGTCATGCACGTGATACTCGTGCGGCAGCCGCCGCTGGTCGATGATCTGCACCACCGACTGATCATCGGGCTTCAGCCAGATCGTGCGAAAGTCTTCGCCGCTTTGTGCCACTTATTCGTCCTGTCGACCGGAGTCGGGCATTCTACGTTGGTTTGCCCCCGGAAAGCATTGTCTGCACCTCGGGTGTGAGTTAGAACGGTAGTTCGAAACGGGAGAGCGACAGATGGGACCACTCGCAGGGAAACGTATCGTCGAGATTGGCGGAATCGGTCCGGGGCCGTTCTGCGGAATGTTATTCGCGGACATGGGTGCCGACGTTATCGTTATCGACAGGAAACCCGGTGCCGGGGAGGAGTCGGAACCGACGCTGGACCCGGAATACGCCATCGTGAATCGCGGCAAAAGGTCGATCGGCCTCGATCTGAAACAGGCCGGCGCAAAGGACGTGGTACTGCGCCTGCTGGCGAATGCGGACGGGCTGATCGAAGGATTCCGCCCGGGCGTAATGGAGCGTCTGGGCTTGGGGCCAGATAGGTGTCTCGCGGCTAATACCAGGCTCATTTATGGCCGAATGACCGGGTGGGGCCAGGATGGGCCGCTGTCTCACGCGGCCGGTCACGATCTGAATTACATCGCTTTGTCCGGGGCCCTTTACTACGGCGGCCGTTCCGATTCACCTCCGACGGCGCCGGCGACGCTGGTCGGCGATATAGGCGGCGGCGCCATGATGCTCGCCGTCGGTATGCTGGCTGCGCTCGTCAATGCGCAGGCAACGGGAGCCGGACAGGTTGTCGATGCGGCGGTAACGGACGGATCCGCCCTCGCTACCTCATTGCTGTATGGCATGTTCCGAGCGGGTCGCTGGCGCGGCGAGCGACAGTCCAACCTCCTGGACGCGGGCAGCCACTGGTACGACTGCTACGAGTGTGCGGACGGGAAGTTCGTCTCCGTCGCTTCTCTCGAACCAAGATTTTACGCTGTGCTGCTCGAAAAACTCGAGCTCGAAAAGGACCCGGATTTTAGCGAACAGTACGATCGCAGGCGCTGGCCGGAACTCAAGCGGCGTCTCGCTGATATCTTCAAGACCCGGACGCGCCGGCAATGGTGTGATCTTCTCGAAGGCAGCGACGCCTGTTTTGCGCCCGTGCTCGATTTTGATGAGGCGCCGGAACATCCGCACAACAGGGAGCGAGGAACGTTCATGTCGATTGCCGGCATCGTGCAACCGGCGCCTGCGCCGCGATTCAGTGACACCGAGTCCGAGGTGTCGTCACCGCCACCGAGTCCCGGTCAACACACCGACGATGTGCTTGGCCTGGCCGGGTTTTCCGTGGAGGAACTCGCTGCACTAAGAGAGCAAGAAGTGATCTAGGCGTCAGCCCTCGAGTCCCGCGGACAGACGCGCGGATCGCAAGGTGTTGAACATGAGCATCGTAATGGTCATCGGCCCCACTCCGCCAGGTACCGGCGTGATTGCGCTGGCAACATTGCAGACCTCGTCATAGTCGACGTCGCCCGTTAATCGCGCTTTGGTTTCGCCATCGATTTTCGTCTCAACGCGGTTGATACCGACATCGATGACCACGGCTCCCGGTTTTACCCAGTCGGCCTTGACCATATTTGGCCGGCCGACGGCGGCGACGACGATATCCGCGTTTCTGACGACCTTCGGGAGATCCCTGGTACGGCTATGCGCGACCGTGATCGTCGCATGACGTTGCATCAGCAGGCTTGCCATCGGTTTGCCGACGATGTTGGACCGTCCGATTATTACGGCATTTTTTCCGGACAGGTCAGGCCCGAGTTCATCCTCGATCATGAGCATGCAGCCGGCCGGAGTGCAAGGCACAAACGCATCGGCGGTGTGGCCGGCAGTCAGTTTGCCGATATTGACGAAATGAAATCCGTCGACGTCTTTCGTCGGCACGATAGCCTGCGTAATGGTTTGCTCGTCGAGATGATCGGGTAAGGGTAGCTGCACAAGGATGCCGTGAATGGCATCGTCACTGTTGAGTTCGTCTATGAGCTTCAATACGTCCGGTTGAGACGTGTCGTCGGCCAGCGTGTGTTGAACGGAGTAGAAGCCGCAGGACTCGGCCCGTCGCTTCTTGTTACGAACATAGACCTGGCTCGCGGGGTCATCGCCAATAATGACGACGGCCAGGCCCGGCTTGATGCCGTGCTCGCTCAGCAGGCTGGCCGTTTGTTCCGTGATGGACTCGGCAAGCTGTTCGGCCTTTGCTTTTCCGTCGATTCGTTTTGCTGTCGTCATATTGATCTATTCCGTGGGTTCTTGTGGGCGCGCCGCATGGTAACGCCGGCGCGTCAGGCCGTAAAGAATGCTCGCTGGCGCCAGGGATGCAAATACGTGCTTTAGCGTATGGCCACTAAGTAACTGTCCGGCGGCGTAAACCTGGCCATCGTAGAATTCGAGTGCTTTCGCAATGATGTAAAAACCGATCATCCAGCCGACATAGGGACCGAGATCACTCCTGTCGCGGTACAACAGAATCAGCAGCGGAATCATCAGCATCGGTACAAACTGCACGACAGCGTAAGCGCGCAAATCGCCGCGACCGAGCGCTTCGGTGTGAGCCCAATAGAACACCGATCCGGCACCGACGATGAGTAACGGCAGCAACGCCATTCTGGCGCCGCGGACAGACACATATTCTCCGATTATGATGGCGACGAAGCTCATGAAGCCGATCGTCATCGGCAGGCGGTCCCAGATGAGCGTGTCATTGTTGGGCTCCAGGTGGTAGTAACCGGAGCCGAACGCGGTCAGAAAGATGCCGACGTAGAAGACCAGCCAGGCTGCTTGTTGGTGTGGCACGATTGCCGGGCCATGGCGCTTGACGACCAGCAATCCGCCCACACCGACGATCGCGAATGGCAGGTTCGAGACTACATTGAGGAAGTTGGGTATCGAGAGAAAGTCGCGTTGATCGACAAAGCGATGATAGGCCTGATCCTGCGCTATCGGGTCGACGAAGAAGGCGGCGACGATCATGGCAGCGCCAATCGACAGCAGGAGTCCGGAGCGCCAGGAAAGGCCGATGCTCATGGGTTCACGTTACTGCACCGACAGCAACACGGCAAGCGGAGCAATATTGCACCGCACGCGCTAAATTCGGGCTAGAATGCGATTCCGAATTCGTCAGCAGCGTCGTTCGTGACAGCACTACTCCGCCATCTTCGAGGCATCCTCGTCTTCTCAGCAATCACGATCAATACGATCTTCTGGTTCATTCCTATCTTATTCCTGGCCATCATTAAATTTATCGTGCCCTTGCCGTCTCTGCGACGAGGCATCACGCGTGTACTGATGTTGATCGGCGAGAACTGGATTACCGTCAATTCGGCAATATTGCTAACCGCCGGGTCTATCGACTGGCAGGCACGCGGCATCGAAAACCTGCGCAGAGACCAGTGGTACCTGATCATGGTGAATCACCAGACCTGGGTCGACATTCTGGTTCTGCAAAAGATATTCAACCGACGCATACCGTTTCTAAAGTTCTTCATCAAGCAGCAACTCATCTGGTTCCCGGTGCTGGGTATCGCTTGGTGGGCAATGGACATGCCGTTTATGAAGCGTTTTTCGCCGTCGTACCTGGCGAAAAATCCGCATATGAAGGGCAAGGATTTGAAGAGAACCCGAAAGGCCTGTGAGAAATTTCGCCACACTCCGACAACGGTCATTAACTTCTTGGAAGGGACGCGCTTCAGTGTGGAGAAACGCGAACGAAAGAATTCGCCATACCGGCACCTCCTGGTACCGCGAGCAGGGGGGTTCGCCGTCGCGATGTCATCTATGGGCAATCTTTTTGGCGCTATTCTCGATGTGACGATGGTTTATCCGAACGGGGCGGCGAAGTTTTGGGACATGTGCTGTGGCGGTCATGTGCCCGTTAGTGTCGATGTAAAGGAACGGCCCGTCGAGCAATGGCTGCTGTCACGAGACTATGAACGGGACAGAGAATTTCGCCGCCGCGTCCACCGCTGGCTGGGCGAAATTTGGCAAGAGAAGGACGAACTGATACAACAGAGGCTTGAACAATCGAGAGTCCAATGACTGCCAGCCGCCAATACGATACTGTTGCTTTTGATGTCCGCGACAACGCCACGATGCTGTTCTTTGCCAAGACTTCGGATGACGGTGACATAAAGGACTACCTGCTACTGATGCGGACGGTCGATGAAGATTTTGACGAGTCGATTTATATCGAGATCAACGAACAGCAGTTCGGCGGCCACGACCTGATACGCGAAGCGACGATGACGGGTAACGTTCTCACATTGCGCTTGCATGAACCGGCGGAGACGCTGGACGGCGCCAGCGAAATTGTCTTGACGTATGCAGAAACAACCGAGAACCTCGAGAGTATCGAGGCCGGCGCATTTCGAGTCTTCGGCGACACGTTGGTTGGCGGAAACGCCTGAGCGGCCGAATCTTGTGTAGCGCGGTTTTCAGCCTCTACATTTTACGTTGCTCCGACAATACTCTGTACACGGGGATCGCGACCGACGTTGGCAAACGTATTGCCGAACATGAGTCGAGCCCGCGGGGTTCGAAATACCTCAGGGGAAAAGGACCGCTGCGACTGGAGTTTGCCGAGGAAGTTGGTGACCGAGCGGTTGCCTCCAGGCTCGAATACCGCGTCAAGCGGCTTGACAGGGCGCACAAGGACGCACTCATCAGTGGTCGCTTATCGCTGCGCGGCTTGTTGGAGGAATCGAAGCCTGGTCAGGCCTCGGGAACGGGTTGTGCGTAAAGTGCGATGGGTCGTCCAAACTCGGGCATGAACAACTGCGCGTCGTTATCCCATTGCTTGCGAAATCCTTCGAACCACTCTGCCGTCGTCGTGAGATCACCAAGAAATTTCGGTCCAGGTACGACTTCGCCGAACGGCTTGGTGTAATCATCGAAGTGAACAGGGTACACGCTGCTCGCGCCCGTAGCGGTGACAAAGCCCTGCCAGTATCGCTCGGCGTAGCTCCTGCCCAGGCTCTCGAGGCCGGCGACACCTAGTATGACGACATCGGCCGGAACCTTGCTAAGTGAGGCGTTCGCAAGTCCGGCACTGGCTTGAACGACGGTCGTGCCTTGCGGATGGGTGATTACGATTGTGTAACTGCCACCCTCGCGCCATGCGCTGACGGGTTGTGGCAGGGTTAGCGGCGCATCGATGGTCCCCGCAAAGGGAACCGAACCACGCCAGCCAATCGGTGCATGTCTGGATGGCAAAAGTGTCACGGTGAAATGGCCAAATTCGTAAGGCTGATTCTCGATGACAGTGGTTATCTGGTCTTCGGGAACACCAGCGCCACGTGCAATCTCGGTGGCTGACGCGGATCCGAGCACCGAGGCGCTGGTGCGGTTAGCGATCGCGCCGATGTCCATCGCGTGATCGAAATGGGAATGTACCGGAATGATTGCAGCAAGCCTGCGCATACGGTATTCATTCAGCGCGTAGTTGATTATGGCCGCGTCGTTTTTGACAGGGCGGCCCAACACGACGTCAGCGAGCGAGGGTCTTGAGAAGAAACCGTCGATAAGAATCTGCGTTTCACTGTCATCGAAAAGCAGTGTCGTTACGCCAAGCCAGGTGACGGTTACCGAGTCCGCGACAGCAGAAGAAGCTATGGTCGGTGCGGGCCAGCCAATATCCTCCAGGTGCGGGCGGTCACTCCAGAGCCAGGCTAATGTCGCGATGCTGACGACCAAGAATCCGATGGCGATGAGTGCTGCTTGCTTCGCCCGCTTTTTCCACATCATTACTGCCCCGCGGCGATTCTCGCAAGCTGTCCGGTGAGCGGCGCAAGATAATTGCCCAGCGCATATCCCAGCAATGCCATAAGGATCGACGCCGGCACCAGGTTGGGACGATGATGAGCCGCGACGATAGGCGCGGACGCAGCGGCGCCGATGTTCGCCGCTGAAGCAATGGCGACACTATGAACATCGACACGAAAAATCCACGCGCCAGCCAGGCAGAACAGACCATGTATGGAGATCCAGATAAACGCGCCGAGTACAAACGCCGGAGCCTCGGCCAGACCGGCGACGGAGGCGCGGGCACCCATGCCGGCCACGAACACGTAAACCAGTGCGGTACCGATCGCGGTCGAATTCGGCAGCTTCGATATGGCCGTCGTGGACAGTACCAGTGCAATGGTCGTTACGAGGAGAATACGCGTTGTTGTTTCCGAAAAAACCCCGGCGAGTGTCGGGGAACCGGACGCGATCCAGTCTGCTGCGCCCGGTGCAGCCGCATGCCCTATCGCCGTCACACCCAAAACAACGGCCGCAAGATAGAGGTACTGCGACATCGTAGGCGCCTCGTCATCTTCAGCATGGACGGCGGCCGCGGCATCCATAGCCGCCAGACGGTCGGCAGGCACACGTGCCCACCGGTTGAATTTTTCAGCGAAATCCCTCGACATCAATAGCAGTGGCAGCCAGACGATATACACGACATTGTCGGCGATTACGGCAAGCCCCAACTGAGCTTCTGAAGCGCCCAGCATTTCCTTGGTCGCGAGCATGTTAGCGGTGCCGCCAATCCAGCTTCCGGCCAGGGTACCGAAGCCCTTCCATGCGTCGTCGCTCAACCAGTGGTGCACAGCCAGATAGGCGACGACACCGCCAACCACGACACCTGCAGTGCCCATGAGCATAACGAGTACACCCTTGCCCATGACTCGGATCACGGCGGGCACGTTGACCTTGATCAGCATCAAGACGATGAACACGGGCAGCGCAAACTTACTCAGCCCTGTGTAAATGACAGATTCGCTGGGAATTACGTCAAAGTTGTTGAGAAACACCGGCGTCGCGTAGATGAACAGCAATGGCGGAACGTAGTTGAAGAGCTTTGCGCCGCTGACCTGCGCCAGCAGAAAGAAGAACGCCGCGACGATGCAGAGTACCGCGAGCACGCCGATTGGCGATGAAATCAAAGTTTCTGTGGTTTCCATTCAACGCGCCTCGGGCCAGGTATCCGCAACCGAGTATAAATCATCGGTTGGACCACACTAGGGCTTTTCAGGTAAACGTCAACTGGGATTGAAGGTCCTTGCGTGAATCCGCATCGGTCAGTGCGGCTGCCTTTACCGTCAGCCAAACAGCGTCCCAGTCCTCGATCTTGCTGGGGCCGAAAACGAACTTGCTGACAAAACTCTCGAGGTCGCGGACGTGAATGACATTGCGTGGCGGCGCAGATGTAAACTCGACGGAGCCTGTGAAGATAACCAGGTTTGCAACGGGCACATCCGGAACGACCTGTCGCAATGCACGGCTGCGGCCTTCGTTTTGAATAAGCGGATTCAGGAAGCGGCGGCGCTTTACACTATCCACGTTGGTCCACTGGGCTTCATCTTCGTCACCGAACACGATGCCGTTGTAGTGTTTGGTCTGGATACAGAGGATGCCGCCCGCGGTGAGAATGGCATGGTCAATCTTCACCAGGCCGCCGTAGGCTCCCGGCAGAATGAAATCATGCAAGACATCGGGGCTGCGCTTCTGCAGCGCGGTCTTGATTCGCCACTGACCGATCTGGGCGGTCGCAAATCGTGCGAAATGACTGGCCGTTGAGCGAAAGATCAGGGTCAGAAGCAGGGCCCCGGCGATGGTAAAAATAAAAACCGCGGGGCCGACACTGGTGATTCCCGTCTGAACCTCGGCGTCTGCGGCGAGCGTGGGCAGAACCACGAGTGGCGTGCTGGTCAGGATTATTCTCGCCGTTTTCAACATAAGCCACAGATTATGCCTGTTGGCGGCCCGAAGCATCGTAACAGGTCACGTTTTTGCATGCTCATCCCGGATAGGCAAGATAATAACCGTCAATTTCGGCAACACGGACGCGGGTTTCGTAAACCTGGCTAAGCAGTACACTGGTCAAAACGGCTTCTTTCGGCGCATCGGCAGCGATACGCCCGCCCTGCAACAGCACCACGCGATCAACTTCCGGCGGGATCTCATTGAGATGGTGCGTAACGATTACGATGTTCCGGCCGTCATTTGCAAGGCGACGGAGTCGCGCCAGATAGTCAAAGCTGGCGGCGAAGTCCAGTCCGGTCGTGGGTTCATCGAGGATCAACGTTTCCGGGCGGTGAACAAGCGCGCGAGCCAGCAGGCAGCGGCGCTGCTGTCCGGTCGACATGCTTTTCAATGGGGTGTCACGGAGCGACTCGATACCGAGTTCTTGAAGCGTTTCGACGGCTGCTGTGCGCTGTTCTTCCCTGACGAGGCTGGCCAGAGTGCCGTGCACGCCGATGCTCGAATAGAATCCCGAGACGACGACCTCGAGCGCTGTTGTCGCAGGGGTGTAACGCTGATGCAGGTCATGCGATACGACGCCGATGTGCTTGCGCAATTCCCAGACGTTCCAGTTTTCCCGACCCAAAATGCGCACGCGGCTGCCCGCTTTAACTACGGGGTAAAGTTCGCGATTGAGGGTTTTTAGAAGCGTCGTCTTGCCCGAGCCGTTGGGTCCGAGAATGGCGATTCGCTCATGCTGGGCTATCACGAGATTCAGATTTTCGAAGACACAGGTCGTCCCGCGCCAGATCGTCGCGTTTTGGATTTCGATGAGTGCTGCTTCAGGCGACATGGCGCTTCCAGGTTCCACGCCGGAACACTAGCACGCTGAGGACGGTGAGTAGCGACTCTGACACGACGATTGCGACAACCGCGAATATTGATTCCATCGCCATCTCGAGCATCATAGGAATCGCGAGCAGGGCGAGTGCCCGACGTATCGGGCCCCTCGTAAAATCCTCGTCGTTGTCGCGCAGGGCTTCGCGCAGAAATGACACTGAACGATTCCAAAGTGATTCTGCCTTGAGGCCTGCGGTCATTATTTTGGAGCTGCCTTGGTGTTAAGCTGCTGTCTCAGGAAACCCCGGGAAACAGAGCATGCCTGATGGTCTGGTCTTCTTGCTGATCATGATTGCGTTGATTATTGTCTACACCATTGCCAAGGTGCTGCGGTATATCCGCCTTAGCGAAAAGCAGTGGCAGCAGGTCGATAAAAGCAAGCTCAAGGAATGGGATGACGACGAGTGGTAGTCAGTTGCGCGATTCGACTCGCAACAGTGATTCGAGTTCATCCGCTGTTTCCTTGACCGACTGAATGAGCTTCTCTTCCGAGTCATGAATGGCATGCTGTTCGATCAGCAACTTTGAATCGCGTTCACAGAATGCGTTGATGACGCGTTTCGCGTCGTCGGTCGAGTGCCCAAGGTTCTTCAGAACCAGCTCAGTCATTGCCAGGCTCGAGAGCAGCGTCTCGCGGAAGATGTGTTCTATGCCAAGGTCCATCAGCTTGTGCGCGTGACGCCGGTTGCGTGCTCTGGCGATAATTTTCAGATGTGGATAATGTTTCTTGACGGCTTCAGCAATGCGCATCGATTGCTCGAGATCGGATATCGCGAGCACGAAGATTTTCGCGTGTTCGGCGCCCGCTGCTCGCAGCAAGTCGGGACGTGAAGCGTCTCCGTAGTGCACCGTCGATCCGTAGCGACGAACGAAGTCCACCTGGCCGGAGTCGCTCTCAAGTGCGGTGAAGGGCGTACCGATGATCCGCAGCAACCGTCCCACGACCTGCCCAACGCGGCCGAAACCTGCAATCAGTACGTCGTGACGGTCTCCTTCGGGAACGTCGTATTCGGGTTCTGCCGCTTTCTCGGTTTTTTGGCCGGAACTTTCGGCCAGCGCAAAGAGCAGCGGCGTCATCATCATCGAAACGGCAACGGCAAGAACCAGTTCATCGATAATTTCTGGCACAAGCACCTGCTCGGTTCTGGCGATACCGAACAGAACAAAGGCAAACTCGCCGCCCTGTGCCAGCACGGCTGCCAGCTTTAATGCGGCTCTTGCATCGCACATTCCAAAAAGGCGCGCCAACGGAAACAGGATAAGTCCCTTCGTCGCCATCAGTAGTGCGACGATCGACAATATGCGGCCGGGCATGTCGAACAGAAGGCCTACATTTACCATCATACCGACGGCGATAAAGAACAGGCCGAGCAGGAGTCCTTTGAATGGCTCGATGTCTGCTTCAAGCTGGTGTCGATACTCGGAGTCTGCAAGCAACATGCCGGCGATAAATGCACCCAGCACCATCGACATGCCGGCAAACTGCATCAATAGCGCGCTGCTAATAACGACCAGTAAGGCCGTCGCGGTGAATATCTCGGGAATCCCCGACCGAGCGGCGATACGCAGCACAGGTCGAAGCAGGAGTCTGCCGCCCACAATCAGGCCGACGATCGCGACGACCATGAGGCCGATCTGTGCAAAGTTGATGCCGTCGTCAAACGATGCGCTGGCCCCCAGCAGCGGGAGCATCGCGATCAGTGGAATTGCCGCAAGGTCCTGGAAGAGCAGGATGGAAAAAGCGGCTCGGCCATGCGAAGCGCCGAGTTGTTTTTTCTCGGCAAGCATTTGTAGAACAAAGGCCGTGGAAGACAACGCCAGTATCAGGCCGACCACGACTGCCGCGTTTGCCGCCAGACCCAGCGCCCAGGCGACGACAGCGATCCCCACAGCGCTCATAAGTACCTGTGCCGTGCCAAGGCCGAAAACCATGCGACGCATCACCCAGAGCCGGGACGGTTTGAGTTCGAGGCCCACGATAAAGAGTAGGAAGACCACGCCGAGTTCAGCGAAATGCAGGATGTGCTCGGGATCGTCGACGAACGCAAAGCCGAACGGACCGATGACGATGCCGGCGGCCAGGTAGCCCAGCACCGAGCCAAATCCCAGCCTCCGACTGATTGGTACGCTGATGACGGCCGCCAGCAAATAGATCAGTGTTTCCGCAAGCAAGCTCATATTGGTTCCGGGTCCATGTTTTCGATTACACTACTCGCCGATCGGGATTGGCGTGGTGCTATCTCTCAATTGCCAGAGAATACTGCAGGATAGTCGTATGTTCATAGCAAGGACTCGGAAGGTGGGACTCGTCGCGGCTCTTTTCCTGAGCGGAACCCTGCTCAGTGCGTGTGGGTCATCTGATCAGGATGCATCTCGAGACGGCAATGGCACCGGTCGTGCGAATGTGGACGCAGTGACGAGAGACAATGCCAATGACAGCATGAATGCCAATGCCGGCCCAGGGACCGGATCTGCAAGGGAGGTGATCTCGGAGCGCATGCCCTATGCGGAAGTTGGCGAGGAACTCGTTTATGGCTATTTTGTCGCGCCGTCGGATATGTTCGAGCCCTTACCCGCCGTCATCATGATCCACGAATGGAAGGGATTGAATGACAATGTTCGGTCGATGGCCGACCGACTTGCAGCTGAAGGGTACATTGTTCTTGCGGTCGATCTGTACGGCGGCAAAACAGCGAAGACCAGCGCGGCAGCGCGTGAACTCATGCTGTCTGTCACCGAGGACCCGGAGGCGGCCAACGACAATATTCGCAGCGCGTTCGAGTTCGTCAGTACGACTGCCGGTGCTCCAAAGGTTGCTTCTGTTGGGTGGCGATTCGGTGGAACCTGGGCGCTGCAAGCGGCGATGCTTTTGCCGGATGAACTTGATGCGACTGTTATCTACTACGCACACGTAAGCGCGGACGAGGACGAGTTGCGTCCCGTCAATAGCCCAATTCTGGGCCTTTTCGCGGGGAAGGACATCAGTATTAAAGCCGCGTCGGTCGAAGCCTTCGGCACAGCTCTTGAGAGACTCCGCAAGGATCACGTAATCCACGTCTATGCTGGCGTCAGACAGACCTTTGCAGATCCGACGAGCGATCATTACGACAAGGCTGCGGCGACCGATGCCTGGGGACGAATGCTTGATTTCCTGGGCCGTCACCTGTCGGTTGACGAATCCTGATTCTCTTCCGACAGGCAGTGAAGCCTGAGCGGCAGCGCAACGCTGGCGAAATCGATCCACGAACCGGATTCGCTGCGGCAGCGCAACGAAACGTGCGCCGTGGCGACGCCTGGTACCAGCAATTCTGATTCATCGACCGGACCACCCTCGTGGCAGAATTCAGCGGACGCAATCGGTGCGATCTGCCCAGCGGGAACGTTGACGGATACTTCGAGCGCCGTCGTGCCGGCGAGGTCTTCGGGGCCGTAACGTTTGTGCGTATCCGCAACGCTTATCGTTACAGATTCGGCCTCGGCGTCAGCCGGACAGGCGAATGCGGCAATCAATGACAAGTCGAGCGACGGCAGGGTGATTTGTCCCTGTTCGCGCGCCTCTATTTGTGCACTGGCTTCATTTGCATGTACCGTCAACAGACCGTCGGCCGAGGCGGTATTCAGAGTGCTACCGAGGCACGCGGCGAGCAGGATTGGAACTCGTAATCGCTTCATCGTACTAAGGCTACGACAAGGGGCTGCGAAAGCAAGAACAACGGGGTAGATTTTGATCAAGAGAACGGTGCACTTCACCTACAAGGCGGCTCGGCGCATCGTCGTAGCTGTGGTTGGCGCTACAGTATTACTGATAGGCATCGTGATGATTGTTACGCCGGGCCCTGCAATCGTCGTCATTCCCGTGGGGCTCACGATTCTGAGTATCGAATTCGCCTGGGCGCGGACCTGGCTGAAACGACTGCGCGAGTCTATCAGCAGTCTCAACGCAAAAGAGCGTGATAACCGCGCCGAAGCGCACAGGCGGCGCGTGGCCGACTAAAAAAGAAAAGGCGCCGGAGCACTGAATTCAGTGACCGAACCATCGGGCCGTTCCGACACGGAGCGGTCTCCGGCGCCCCAATAGGTAACGGCAGGGGGGTGCCGCCGGACCCTCCTGGTCCGTTAAGCCGGATTCCATTCCAGCTGGTTCCGGGGCCGCCTGCCAGGTCACAAGGGGGGAGAGAAACCTGGCCAGCGCGCCGCCGGAGGGGGATTCGTCGACGCTTACTTGTTGGCCGCGATCAATGTAGAAGTAATGCCGGAAAGCTGATTATCAAGGTCGAACGTGTTCTCGACCTTGAGTGCTTCGGCCGCTTCGGCCGCGGCTTCCGCCATCGCCTTGCGGGCGTCAACGATCGTTTCATCGGTATCGGAGCGTTCGGTCACGACCGCGGCAGCCTTGTTGGCGGGTTCGTCGGCCAGCGCTGAGCCTGCAGCCGCTGACACGCCGATCAGAACGATCAGCGCCGCGAGCAAAGCGAGTTTGTTTTCAATGTTCCTGGTATTCATCATCTTGTCCCTAAGCGTTCCCGGGCAACCCTGCTGCACCGGTAAGTTGAAGTCTTGGTTCGGCGAATATGCCGTTGTCTGCTGATGCCTATTGCACAAGCTGTGCCAACTTCACAAATCCATATAAAACAGTAAGTTACATTAAATTCGGGCATTACGAAAAACCGTGAATTACGAAATTTCGTAAAATTGGATACGAAATTTCGTAAATTTCGTATATGATGCCGCGATGATTACCCCCGATGACTATCAATGGCTGTTTCGCAAAGGCCCGGTCATGGCAACGTCAATTGCGGAAGAAGGCGTCTACCTTGATATCAATGACGCGATGCTGTCGCGCCTCGGCTACGATCGGGACGACATGGTCGGCCGTCGTCCTGAGGAATTCGCTACGCCGGAAAGTGCCAGGCGCTTGAACCAGGAGTTACGACCGGCTCTGCGGCGAACCGGCAAACTCGAAAACAAGCCGGTCAGCTTCATCGCGAAGTCCGGAGAGGTGGTCGACTGTCTCACCAATGCGTTCGTGGAATTCGATCGTGAAGGCGAGTACCTGCGAACGGTAGCGATGCACACCGAGATATCCGATCAGGCAAGAGCAAACTTCAAGTACCGCAGCTTGTATCGCTCCACGCCGGCGATGCTCCATACCGTAGACAACAATGGCCTGATCGTCACGGTAACGGACCACTGGCTGCAGAAACTGGGCTACAAAAGAGAAGAGGTCGTCGGTCGTCCGATCACTGATTTCTTTAGTGCAGCCGATCGCAAATTGTATGCCAATGGTCGCTTGAAGAAGCTGATCGGGGGCGGTGGTTTCAGCAACCTGAAACGACAGATGGTTACCAAGAACGGTCAGGTCATCGATTTGGTCATGTCGGCGATATCGCAGCCCGATGAGCGTGGTGATGTCGATCACATGCTCGTGGCGTCGAAAGACGTGACGGAGCGCAACCGGGCGGAACGGGAGCTGCGCCGTACACTTGCGGAAAACGCGCGTTTGCGCGAGGAACTCGAAAGAGAGCGCGATTATCTTCGAGAGGAAGTTAACGTCGCCATGAACTTTGGACAGATTGTCGGCACGAGCTCGGCATTGCGGCGCATGCTCAAGCGTGTCGAGGCGGTGGCCGAGACGCCGGCAAACGTGCTTGTGCAGGGCGAGTCAGGTGTCGGGAAGGAACTGGTCGCCCATGCGATTCATGTGCGGTCGTCGCGGGCCGATGGTCCGCTCGTGAAGGTGAATTGTGCATCAATACCGAAAGAACTGTTCGAAAGTGAATTCTTCGGACACGTAAAAGGTGCGTTTACCGGTGCGAATCGTGATCGTATTGGTCGATTTCAACTTGCCGACGGCGGAACTATTTTTCTCGACGAGGTTGGAGAAATCCCGATCGAGTCGCAGGGCAAGCTCTTGCGCGTGCTTCAGGAAAGTGAATTCGAGCGTGTCGGCGATGACGTAACACGTTCGGTTGACGTTCGTGTCATCGCGGCGACGAATCGTAACCTGGAGCAGTTGATTGTCGACGGAGAATTTCGCGAAGACCTTTTTTACAGGCTTAGCGTCTTTCCGGTCGACGTGCCACCACTTCGCGAACGCGGTGAAGATATCGTGCAGCTGGCACAGCACTTTCTCGAGCAGACTTGCAAAGACTTTGGCCGAAAAACTCTGACGTTGACGCGCGCACAGACTGCAAATCTTCGTGCTTACGATTGGCCCGGAAACATAAGAGAGCTGAAGAACGTGATTGAGCGCGCCGTTATCTTGTCACAGGGAAAGGTGCTGCGACTGGATTTGTCGATGCCAGGCCTCAGGCCCGAGTTGAGCGAGGTGGATTCAAGTGAAGCGAGTAATCAGGTCCTGTCGGAAAAGGAAATGAAGGAATTTCAGAAGTCCAATCTCATTAAGGCTCTGGAACAGACGAACTGGAGAGTTTCTGGCGCCGGCGGTGCCGCTGAGTTGCTTGGCGTTCGCCCGTCCACACTCTCGGATCGTGTGCGGACTTTCAAGATAAAGCGGCCGTCGCACTAGCGGCAGGGGTGACGAAGACGTTGAACAGAACGGTCATCAATCGGATAGCGCTCGCCGTCGTTTTCCTGGCCCTGGTCTATTCTCTGTACGTGTTGCCGTTCGCAGAGTGGACCGCAGCAGTCGTTGAATGGGTGCAACAGCACCCGGTCGCCGGACCGCTGGCTTATATCGTCAGCGTCATAATTGCGACGGTTCTAATGGCTCCGGGGTCTGGTTCATTGATGATTGCCGGCTTCTTGTTCGGGCTCATCCCCGGGTTTCTGTTTGCGGCCATCGCGGTTATTGCGGGAGCTCAGGGTGCATTCCTGACAGGCAGGATTGTCGCTCGCCAGTGGGTAGAGAAGAAGGTCGCTGCCAACAATCGTCTCAAGGCGATCGAAAAGGGCCTGCAGGAAGAAGCGTTCCTGATCGTCGTGCTCACCAGGCTGTCGTTGATCATTCCGTTCAGCGTACTTAATTACGGCTACGGAATTACATCTGTTCGGCCGTGGACGCATCTTGGTGCAACAGCGGTAGGAATACTGCCCGCTGTTGCTCTTTATGTTTACCTGGGCACTCTTGCTCGCGACCTCGGTCAAATTCTCTCGGGTGAGTCGACACCGTCGGATTTCGGTTATTGGCTTGCGGCGAGTGGTATTACTGCATTCGTCGTATTGACCTGGGCGATTCATCGTATGGCAAGTCGTGCTCTTGCACGACACCTGCCATCACTGGAAACAGACAATGCGGATTAAGCATCGACAAACAGGAACGTACCGATGAAGCGAATATGTATGGCCTTCTTGCTGTGCCTGCTGGGTGTCACGGCATATTCGAGCGATACCGAACTTCCCGCGGGCATCCGCAGTGTATTGAATCTTCGCGAGGTCCCCTACGAGTCGCTGAGCATCCATGTCGAAGACGTCGATACTGGTGAAACGGTATTGCAGTGGCTGGATGGCGAGCCCAGGAATCCGGCGTCAACGATAAAGTTGCTGACGACGCTGGTTGCGCTGGACGTCCTCGGCCCTGCGTATCGTTGGAAGACCGACGTATTCGCGCTTGGAGAAATCCAGGGCCATTATCTCGATGGTGACCTGCTGCTCAGGGGCTACGGCGACCCTTTTCTCGTCAC
>Ga0209567_10000209_pt1 | contig 31258 bp, 24 predicted proteins | sample COG_12_FD_184756 | JGI IMG/M metagenome (GOLD analysis project Ga0209567, IMG submission 184756) | Pelagic marine sediment microbial communities from the LTER site Helgoland, North Sea, for post-phytoplankton bloom and carbon turnover... | ecosystem: Environmental > Aquatic > Marine > Neritic... | reverse complement strand
CCCCTCAGGAAGCGGACATAGCGGCGCATATAGCAGAGTGTGACCATGGACAGGCCGTGGCCGACCAGGGCGTTGTTGGCATCATTCCACTCGGGGCGCTGCGTGTTCATCCAGATGCCGCCGTCGATCACGAAGTTACCCAGCTTGCCGAGCAATGGAACAAGCAGTTTCTCGAGTAGCGTGACGCGGTAGACGAGACCGTTGCTGTCGAGCAGCAACTTGCCGTCGGCGCCGATCTCGGCGACGCGTTGCTCGATCTCAACGGCCAGTTCCTCGTCATAAAGAACCGTGTGCTTCGGATCGGCAAGCAAGGCCTCGAAAGGTTTGATCCGATAGGGCACGTTGGCATAGCAAAAGATCGGCTCGTGCAGCATCCGGCCCAGGCGCTCTGGGTGAAACTGCACGGAGAGCTCCAGCAGTTTCTGCAGGTAGATGATCTGGTGATCGCCCCAGTAGCCGATATAGCTCCAGGGATCATCAGGCTCTTCGACTTCCCAGTCGATGCCTTCCTTGGTGATCCGGTACGGGTTGTAGCCGTCGGCCGTCGAGGCATTGACGAACTTGGCGATGATGTTCTCGACGAACTCCGGGTAGCTGAATGTCAAAGCCTCCCAGTTCTGGAAGATATCCCGCCAGTTGCCCTGGTAGGAAAGCAGCCGGTCGCCACGCTCGTCCCGGATCTTGATCGCGAACTGGTTCCATGGGCGACTCGGGTCGCCATGCCGGCGCCCGAACGTGATTGGCAGGTACTCGCAACAAAGGCGCTCGAGCTGCGGATCACCCTGTTCCCGGACCGTCGACAGCAACTCGGTGAAGTCGACCGTCTCGGGCAGGCCATTGAGCAAGCGCTCGCTGCGCTCATAAACACCGTGGTTGAAAGTGCCAATCGTGTTCGCGAAATCGCGCGACGACACCTTGTACTGATTGTTGACGATTCCGCCGCGCAGTATGTTGAACAGCACGTTGGCGTAATGATGTGTCGAGACGTTCTCTTCCGCCGTGACCTGGAAGCCATCGCCGGCCGCCATGATGCGGGCGATTTCATCGGAGCCCTGGTCGATCGACGAATCTATAGTGTCGGCTACAGTGACAGGGTCCGCCAGCTGCCTCCTCAGCTCGACAACTTGCGCCTGGCTCTGTTCGATATCGGTGACGATCCGCCATTGCTTTGATTCTGCGGGGGACAGCTCCAGAGACACGTTCACAAGGTACGCGCCGCGAATGCCGCGCTTGTGAACTTCCTGTTCGATCGGTTTGCCGGCGCGAAGATTGCCGACCTGTTGCGAGGATATCAGTATCCTGTGCCCGTCCAGGCCGAGGCAAAACGCCGTGTTTGCTTTGAGCGACTCGCAAGGCTCGGCCCGATCGGTAATGCCCGAGTACAGGCTGAACAGCGCCAGCCCGGTCTGTTCGTCGAGTTCGGTCCACTTATAGGCGTCGACCAGGTTGCTTGTATTGGTCTGTGTGAATCCGGGCGTGCCTGCCGGGAGGATATTCTGCAGGCCGTCCACAAGCTCGGCGGTTATTGCGTGGTCGCTGAGATTCTGCAGTTCGCAGTGGCGAACGAAACCATACCGTTCACTTGACAGCCACGTATAGCGGAACACGAGGTCCAGGTCGTGATTGACTTCCTCGAAGCACAGCTTGTTACCCAGGAGATTCTTGTACAGGTTACGGCTGATGGAATAGCAGCCGTCGTGCTCCCGGTTGAATGGCTCCCAGTCATACTGCTGGTCCAGCGATTCGATCCGCAGCATGGTCTTGCTGCCAGTGTGCGAAGTGCTCTCGTGAATCTTGTCGACCGTTGTGTACGGAAACAGCGCGGTCTCGGGCGATACACGACCTGCCGTCAATCCCCCAGTTGAGGAAATGAACAACCAGTGGTCGACGTTCGACACGACGCTGACAAAAAACGGTGGCATCTTGTCCACATTGCGGATCGCGTAATAGCGTTCACCGAAGATGTCGATGAATTCGCCGCACACGGCGGCGTTGTTTGTTGCACCCCTGTTCAAGGTACGTCCCCTTATAGTGTTATTCGACGAGAATCAGCGCGCCGAACAGGCCGGCGTCGATCCAGCCGCGGTCCTTGGGCCCGCTTGGCACCGATTCGGAGCCGATGAAGTTCTCGCGCAATTCACTGCCGTCGTTGTCGCAGTAGGCGACCATGAGTCCGATCAGTTTGCCCGCCGATAGAGTAATCGGCGTATTCTCATCCGAGCCGTCGATGTAGTTATCGGTGTATATGTCGATGGCGAGTTCCCAGACGATCTTGTTGCCCCGCTGCTGCCAGCGACTCTCGACGTGATCGGAGTAGTTGTGCGGCTTTTCGTCGGTGCCTATGTCTATTGCCTGGTTGTCGAGAGACATGTGATACGCGAACGCGTTGTGGTTGTACTGGTGTTCGCCGCCTGAATAGTCCTCGTCAAGGAATATCTCGAGGCAGTCATCGTCCCAATACTGCTCCAGCGGGTCGCGGTGCGTGTCGATCAGGACGTCATCCACGAATTCGCCGAGGATGTATAGCTTGTCGGCGGTCCAGACGACCTTGTAGCGACCCTGAAAGTCCTCGTCCGAGTACTCGGGCCCGAGCCAGCGGTACTTGAGCTCCTGCCAGCGCGCTTGCTGCCAGATCGCCTCGTCGGCGACGCCGTCTATCGTCGGCGCGGTCGCTGCCTTGGGCGCGCGATATTCTGTACGATCGACAGAATGCGATGGTCCCGCCGTTGCTGGTTGCATGGCTGTGCCGAGCAACGTGGCCGCGAACGCCGTCGCAACAATGTGCTTAATGCAGGACATCGGGCTCTCCGTCTATTCGATGCGCAACGACGACGGTCCGCTCGACGACCTCGTCCAGCGACAGTTCATCGTAGCCGGCCAGGCTCACGCCGATACGACCCGCCCAGGGGTTCGTCCAGGCGTCCGGTATTGGCAAGCCTCGCAGTCCGAATAACCCGCCGACCGTTGCCCCGTTGCAGTCCGTATCCCAACCCGCAGCTACGGCATTGCCGATCGCAGCACCAAAATCGTCCGCCGCCGAGCACAGCGCCCAGACGACGAGGGCGAGATTGTTGATAGTGTGGACTGGCGATATGCCTTCGTATTTGTCGTGCAGTCGCTCCACGGCATCGTTCGCGCCCGACAATTCGCGCCCGAAGGTAACAGCCTCAGCCGCTCTGCTGTCGCCGGGAATGTGCTCGAGTGCCACGTCGAGAGCGGTCTGCAGACTTGGTACAGCCGGGATCGCCGCGCCGAGAGCGGCGATAAATGCCGCGCCATGGACCCCTTCATCGCGGTGTGACAATGCCGCGTCTCGACGCGCGAGTTCTGCGGCGAGGGCAGGGCGGCCCGGGCACACCCAGCCGTAGAGGTCCGCGCGTATTTGTGCGCCGATCCACTCGTTGTAAGGATTATCCGAGCACTCGAGGAGGTCAAAGCCCGCGTCTTCGCCGTTCACGAACTCGTCGGCCATATTGCGGAGCAAGGTACCGTAAGCCGCGCGTTCGGCCGTCCAGGTGGCGCCTGCAGGCAAAAGCTGTAGCCAGGCCCGGGCAACATCGGCGGTTTCGAGCGCGACGCCCTTGTTCTCGAGTAGCAACAGCGCCAGCAGCGTGTAATTGATGTCGTCATCCGGCTCGGCCCGGACGATGTGCCCGCGGCAACAGGCACGACCGAGGCGATCTACGGTGGTGTTTTCAAGGCACGGTACGTAGTCGCGGAGCGGCAGGGCGCCTGCCTGCTCCAGGTAGGCGTGCAGCCCGTCCTGTCCTTCCTGAAACGAAAGCACCTCGACGGGCTTGCCAAGCAGGCAGCCCGAGACGCGCCCTTGCCAGGCACCTCGTATGCGGGCGGACTCGACGGTAAGTGCTTCCACGGATTGCGGCTCCTAATACCCGGGTACTCGTGTGATCGAACGGCGATTGTAGATACATTTGACAGCGCTGTCAGCATTAAGTATATATACGTACTGACAGCGTTGTCAGTTTCTTTTGAAACTAGCCGCTGACCGACCAAATTACCGAAAAACTGAAACCAATCAATTGGTTACACGAAAAAAGCAAGCTAGGGGGCTTGAGCATGCAAAACACACCATTCCGTAAGACACCTTTGGCGGCGGGCGTTGCAGTCGCCTTGGGCGCAACAGCGTATTCGCCAGGCGCTGTCGCGCAACAAGAGGAGGTCATGGAGGAAATCGTGACCATCGGCATTCGCGGCAGCCTCAAGGCGTCAATGGATGTCAAACGCGCTTCGAAGGGCGTAGTCGATGCGATCAGCGCAGAGGACATCGGCGATTTCCCGGACTCCAACCTTGCTGAGTCGCTACAGCGAATTACCGGCGTCTCGATCGACCGTGAGCGCGGTGAAGGTGCTCGCGTCACGGTTCGCGGATTCGGCCCCAGTTTCAACCTGGTACTGCTCAACGGCCGCCAGATGCCGACGACCGGCGGTCTGAACCGCAATTTTGACTTCGGCAATATCGCGTCTGAGGGTGTTTCGGGCGTGGAGGTCTACAAGAGCGGCAAGGCTGATGTGCCAACCGGCGGTATCGGTTCCACGATCAATGTCAAGACGACGCGCCCCTTGGAAAATGCGGGCCTGAACTGGACCGTGGCCGCCAGCGCCATGAGCGACGACTCCAGGACCAGCCTCAGGAGCGATGACGTCACGCCGGAGATCTCCGGCTTGTACTCGAATACGTTCGCCAATGACACGATCGGTGTTGCGCTATCGGCCGTGCACCAGGAACGCAAGAGCGGCGGCGCCACCGCGAGCGTTGGCGGCTGGCGATCGTTCACCGGAGACACATCCAGCTGGGGCGGCGGCGGAGCCAACCAGGACTGGGGTGGTATTCCCGTCGACGCGAATCAGCAAAATCGCCCCCTTGGTGCCGACGAGATTTACTCGGTGCCCCAGGTTATCGGTTACGAACTCGCGGATTACGATCGGACCCGGACGAATGGCCAGTTGACCCTTCAGTACCGCCCGATTGAAACGGTCACGGCGACGCTGGATTACACCTATGCCGAGCTGGAACTGGACCGGGTCTACAACAACTACTCGTCGTGGTTCAACTTCGGCGGCCAGTCGTCTGTATGGACCGACGGCCCGAATGCTGCGGCCACGACGTACAGCGAGAGCTCGAGTGGTGCGGATTTCGCGATGGGTGCGGGAAGTGACGCGTTCCGCAACGAGAACAAATCCGCCGGAATCAACCTGCAGTGGGATGTCACCGATACCCTGTTGCTCGAAGTCGACTACCACGATTCGTCGGCGGAGAATGAGCCGAACAGTGCGAACGGCAGCAGCTCGTTGCTTGCGATTTCCTCGTTTACGCGTGACCAGACAACCGGTTACTTCAATGGAGAATTCCCGGTACTGGAACTGGGACTCTCGAGCCCGCTGTCAGAGGACGACATGATCGTCACCGGTAGCGTGTTCGCGAATGACTACTCGAAAATGGATATCGACCAGCTCGAGCTGAGTGGTAACTATGCGATCGACTTCGGCTGGGTCGAAAGTATCGACTTTGGCGTGCAGTTTACCGAGGTCGACAATCGCGCCACGAGCTCGGTGGTGCAACGTGACGCCTGGGGTGGCGTTACCCAGCCCGGCGCCATTTCGGACCTCATGACGCCGGCGTCCGGCGCAGGTGCTTTCGATGAAATAGGCGGTGGCGAGGACTCGCGTCGGCAGGATGACTTCTTTACGTACGATATCAATGCCCTGATCGAGCGCGTTGAGTCTCTGATCGAGTCCGGCGACGCGACCTTGTTCGTACCGGGCGACGGCAACCTGGGTCCCTGCGGGACGGCCCTGTGCCCGAAGGATGGCAGCGACCTGGATGCTGATCGACGCACCGAGGAAGATACCGATGCGTACTATGTTCAGATAAATATGTCGACCGAGATGTTCGGCAAGCCCGTGGACATGCGTGCGGGCGTACGGTATGAGGAGACCGACGTTTATTCGGAAGCGCTGGCTCCGAACTATGACGGGCTCATCTGGGTGGCTGGCAACGAGCTCTCGTTGCAGTCAACAGGCTCCACGTTTACCGACCTGTCAGGCGACTATGATTTCACGCTGCCCAATTTCGACTTCAGCATGGATTTCACCGATAGCATTGTCGGTCGATTCTCCTACAGCAAGACGATAACGCGCCCGGACTACCTGGATATTCAGGGCGGTCTGACGCTGAATTCGCCGGTTCGAATCAACGGCGGCACCGGCGCCCGCGGCAACCCGGCGTTGTTGCCGTTCGAGTCCGAGAACCTGGATTTCTCGCTCGAGTGGTACTACGGTGAGGACAGCTACGCATCCGCCGGCTATTTCCACAAGGACGTCGAGAACTTTATCGGTACAGATTCTGTTACCGAGAACTCGGGCAACCTTCCGCACCCGGCATTCGGCCCGCTCGGCGACGCGGCCAGGGCTGCCACCAATTCATCGGATGGCGGTGTCCTGTACAACTGGATACTTGACAATTTGCCGAATGCTGAGGGCGTGGATGCCGTCGCCGGCACCATTTCCGGCGTGGAAGGACGAGATCCTGCGTCACCGTTCGACCTCACGATCCCGGTCAATATCGACGAGGCTACGGTGGATGGCTGGGAACTCGCCGTGCAACACAATTTCGGCGACAGTGGTTTCGGCGTGATCGCCAATGCCACGTTCGTCGATGCGGACGTTGGCTACGAGAACCTCAACCTGGCTGAGCAATTCGTGATCTTTGGGTTGAGCGACAGCGCCAACTTCGTCGGCTTCTACGACAAGGACGGTATCGCCGTTCGGCTGGCCTACAACTGGCGTGATGCTTTCCTGGCTGGTACCGGCCAGACCAACGTGGGATCAGGGCCGCCTACCTATACGGACGAGTATGAGCAGTGGGACCTGAGCGCCAGTTACTGGTACAACGACAACGTACAGGTGTTCCTCGACATCATTAACCTGACGGACGAGGTAACCAATGTGTATGGTCGTCAGGACCTGCAGACCCTGTTTGCGTCACAGCTGGGAACCCGTTACAACCTTGGTGTCAGATATAAGTTCTGAGCATGACCACGATGAAAGAAAGCTGCCCCCCAGGGGGCAGCTTTTTTTTTGACAGTGGCAAAGACCGAAATGTCGATTGAAAGAGGCGGGCGCTTGATCTACCTTGACGTTCTGAGGGGATAGGTTCGCATGCAAGACGCGATACGCAAAGTTGTCATAATCGGTGGCGGCACCGCCGGCTGGATTACCGCGAGCCTGATTGCGGCCGAACACGCCGGTTCTCGCGGTCGTAAGGTCGACATCGTACTCATCGAGTCGCCGGATATCCCGACGATCGGCGTCGGCGAGGGCACCTGGCCGTCGATGCGGATGACGCTGCAGAAGATCGGTATAACCGAGGCCGACCTGGTCCGGAATTGCGACGCAAGTTTCAAGCAAGGCACGGAATTCATCGACTGGTCCGGCATTGGCGACGAGCATCGTTATTATCACCCTTTCAGTTTTCCGGCCGAATATTCAAGTCTGAAGCTCGCCGATTATTGGCTGGATCGGAGCACTGGGGGCTCCTTCGCCGATTTTGTTACGCCCCAGGCGCAAGTGATCGCGGCGGGCCTGGCACCCAAGCAGGTCTCCACGCCGGAGTATGCGTTCAACGTCAACTACGGCTATCACTTCGACGCCGGGAAATTTGCGAGCCTGTTGCACGAACATGCGGTCGAGACGCTTGGTGTCCGCTACGTTTCGGCGAACGTCGGCAGCATCGAGACGCACGAGGACGGTGATATTTCCGCTGTCGTACTGGCATCCGGCGAGAAGATAGAAGGCGACCTGTTCGTCGATTGCACCGGGCAGCGCAGCTTACTTATCGGACAGCACTTCGGAATCGACCTTGTTTCGATGAAGAAATTCCTGTTCAACGACGCGGCTATCGCCGTGCAGGTTCCGTACGTGAATCCGGGTGACCCGGTTGCCTCGGTGACACGTGCGACGGCCGTGGAGGCTGGCTGGATCTGGGATATCGGTCTGCAGTCGAGACGTGGTATCGGGCATGTTTACTCGACGGCGCACGCCGATGAATCGAGTGCCATGGCAGCCATCCGCGACTACATCAGCCGCTCCATGCCGGGTATTCGCCTCGATGACCTCAGTTTTCGTTCGATACCGTTCGAACCCGGCTATCGGCATCAGTTCTGGGTGAAAAACTGTGTTGCGGTGGGCTTGTCGGGTGGTTTCATCGAACCCCTGGAGGCGTCGGCGCTTGCGCTGATCGAGCAGGCTGCGTCAATTATCAGCGACCAGCTTCCGGTCAACAGGGAAATAATGTCAGTGGTAGCGCGGCGTTTTAACGATAGAATGCTGTATCACTGGGAGCGTGTCATCGAGTTCCTGAAGCTTCACTATGTTCTCAGCCAACGGGACGACAGTGAATACTGGCGCGATTGCCGGGATCTTGCGACGTGTCCTCGAGGATTGAAAGATAAACTGGTCGTTTGGCAGCAGCAATCACCGTGGCACGACGATGCGCCGAGGGTCGATGAGCTGTTTCCATCCGCCAGTTATCAGTACGTTCTTTACGGTATGGGCTTCAGGCCTCAGTATGGCGAAGCGCATCGGGCGAAAGACCCCGATGAACAGCTTCGGGTCGACAGGATGTTGCATGCCAATAATGACAAGGCTCGCCAAATGTTGAGCTTGTTGCCCACCAACCGTGAGCTTGTGGAAGCGATGACCGCATTGCGCGGCGTCGCCTGATATTAGGAATAACTGTGACCAACTTTGCCCTCCTTAATAACGTCGATCACCAGGACGTAAAGATTCTTACCGAGCGATCCGCAGAGCTTGGTGACAACGTCATGTTTGCGAAGACGTTTCCCCATGAATTTCGCGATATCCAGGCGTGTTACCCGATTCTGTTCCAGCGGGACGAGAATGATCAGTTCTTCCCGCTCGCGCTGTTCGGCTTTGAGAAACAGGAAAACCTGTTTCTCGATGAGTCGGGCTGGAACGCAGCTTACGTGCCGGCAATGATCAGGAAGGAGCCCTTCCTCATCGGCTTCCAGGAACAAAAGGATCGTGCTGACGCCCTGAAAGTGAGGGTGCTGTCGCTCGATATGGACAGTCCCCGTGTAAACGAAGAAACCGGCGAGCGCGTGTTTCAGCCGCTGGGCGGAAGAACGCCATACCTCGAAGACGCAGCAGATTTACTGGAAACGATCTACCAGGGTTTCGAGATCAACAAGAGATTCGTACGCGCGTTGGAGCAGCACGACCTGCTTGAATCGGTCACTTTCGATATTGTCCTGAGTGACGGATCCAGGAACCAGCTGCTGGGTTTCTATGCCATTGATGAAGAAAAAATGCAGGAATTGCCCGGTGATACGCTGGAACGCTTCAGCAAGGATGGTTTCCTGATGCCGATATTCATGGCATTGGCTTCGATGACGAATATCCGAACGCTGATCCAGTTGCGGGAGAGCAAGCTCCAGGGATCATAGATGGTGGCGATATCGGAAATTACACCGGAAGAAGTTATCGAAGGCCTTGGGCCCGGGTCGATTCCGGCGCGCGTCTTCGAGTCCGAAAGCCCCCTGGTTCTGAAGGGGCTGGTTGCGGAGTGGCCCGCCGTCAAGTCCTGTAGCCAGTCGCTCGCGGCTGCGGCGCGTTACCTTTCGCGCTTCATGTCGAACAGGCCGGTTACCGTCTACGTCGGAGACGATATCGACGGGCGCTTTTTCTACAACGACGAATTTACCGGCTTCAATTTCAAGAGCGGCACGGCGCGCCTGGGCGACGTTTTACACAAGCTCAATGAGCAACAGGACCTGGAGTCTGATCAGTCCATCTATGTCGGGTCTACCGCGGTTGACCAATGGCTGCCCGGCTTCAGAGAGCAAAATGACCTGGACATTCCATCGGACGATGCTCTCATTAGTTTCTGGTTGGGTAACAAGACACGCATATCGGCGCACTACGATTTTCCCGACAATATTGCGTGCGTTGTGGCGGGACGCCGGCGATTCACCCTGTTTCCTCCGGAGCAGATCGGGAATCTCTACGTGGGCCCCATCGACCGGACACCATCCGGGCAGGCGATCAGCCTGGTTGACTTTTCGGAGCCGGACTTCGAACGATTCCCTAAATTTGCCGAGGCACTGGAATCGGCGAGGACGTATGAGCTGGAGCCGGGCGATGCTATCTTCATTCCCAGTATGTGGTGGCACCATGTGGAATCGTTGTCGTCGTTCAACCTGCTGGTCAACTACTGGTGGTGCAATTCACCGCCTGCCATGGGTTCGCCTACCACCGCGTTGTTGCACGCGATTCTCGCGCTTCGGGATATTCCGGAGCGGCAGCGCGATGCCTGGAGGTTCTTGTTTGACCACTACGTGTTCGAGGCGGACGAATCGGTCTATGAGCACATCCCGGAATCCGGGAGAGGGTGTCTGGCGCCCCTCGACGAGATGTCGGCGCGGCAACTGCGCGCCGAGTTGCTGAACAGGCTCAATCGCTAGAAGCGGTCACGAAATTCAGGAGAACGATGTTGGAGCACCGGAAAATACACAAGGTCGTAATAGCTGGAGGCGGCACAGCGGGCTGGATGGCCGCGGCGTCCCTGGCCAAGCTGCTGGGCAAGACGCTCGACATAAAGCTCATCGAATCCGACGCGATCGGTACTGTGGGTGTTGGCGAGGCCACGATACCGACGTTGCTCACACTGCATGACCTGTTGCAGATCAAGGAGCAGGACTTTGTTGCTGCGGTGCAGGGAACATTCAAGCTGGGCATCTCGTTCGAGAACTGGCGTGACGTAAACAAGGACTACATTCATTCGTTTGGCTGGACCGGGAAGGACTGCTGGGCCGCCGGATTCCAGCATTTCTGGCTCAAGGGCAAGCAACTCGGCATCAGCAAGGAGTTCGGTGAGTACTGCAGTGAATGGCTGGCTGCGAAACAGAATCGCTTTGCGGTCCTGCCCGAGAACCGTCTCAATTACGCTTACCACATTGATGCATCACTGTATGCCCAGTTTCTGCGCAAGATCGCCGAAGAGCACGGCGTGGTTCGGCAGGAAGGAAAAATCAGGCAGGTCGAGCAGGACCCGGAGAGCGGCTTCATAACGGCGCTCGAACTCGAGTCCGGGCAGCGTATCGAGGGCGATCTCTTCATTGACTGCACCGGTTTTCGCGGCCTGCTGATCGAGCAGACATTAAACGCGGGTTACGAGGACTGGACGCACTGGCTGCCGTCGAACAGCGCCGTCGCGGTACAGACTGAATCCGTTGGCCCGCCTATTCCGTACACGCGCGCGATCGCGCGGGATGTCGGTTGGCAATGGCGGATCCCGCTGCAGCATCGAGTCGGCAACGGCATCGTGTTCAGTAGCAAACACTGGTCCGACGATGAAGCTATTGATGTTCTGGTAAGCAATATCGAAGGCGAGCCCCTGACAGAACCGCGAGTGATCAAGTTCCAGACGGGCCAGCGCCGCAGGCACTGGCACAAGAACTGTGTTGCGATGGGACTGTCCTCGGGCTTCATCGAGCCGCTCGAGTCGACGAGTATTCACCTGATCCAGCGCAGCATTATCCGCCTGATGCAGATGTTTCCGTACGATGGTATCCGCAAGCCTGACGTCGTCGAGTTCAACAACCAGATGAACTACGAGATAGAGCACGTCCGGGACTTCATTATTCTTCACTATCACGTGACCGAACGTACCGACACACCGTTCTGGCGGCAGTGCCGTACAATGGAGATTCCCGAGTCGCTGACGCATCGCATCGAACTGTTCAGGCAGACCGGCCGTGTCTTCAAGCTACCGACCGAGTTGTTCGGCGAGAACTCCTGGATCCAGGTGATGCTGGGCCAGGGGCTGACTCCCGAACAATATCACCCGATCGTCAACATGATGAATCAGGAGGAACTGGAGAGATTCCTGGAAGGAATTCACGGCTCGGTGCAGAAGCTCGTGCACCAGCTCCCGGAGCACCAGCGCTTCATCGATCATTATTGCAAGACGGCTGAAGCATAGGCGATTGCGGGCGGACCCACTAACGCGGCTCATGCACTGGGCGGCTCCGTGAAATACAGGAACAGGTTTGCGGTCAGGCGACCTTTTACCGGATTCTCTTCGATGTCCCGCTCGGGCTGTATCAGCCCCGAGTGCAGGAGATTTCCCGGATACATTATCAGCCGGTTCGGCCGGTACTCGATTTCCGCGATCAATTCGAAGTGATCATCGGACGCATTGATATATTTCTGTGCCGGTAATCCGTTTGCCTTTATGTGTGCTTCTGCGGCTTCTATATACGACGGATATCGATCCTCGGGAATTCTTTCGTACCCCGTGGGCCGGTGCCTGAAGATCCCGGTGCCGGCATGCTCTTCTGGATTCAGGTAGTGCACTGTCGCGAAGTAATAGGGACTGTGGTTATCGAAGTGCGGCACGCACTGTAATGACCCGAGTTCTTCTGGCCTTCGTGTCACCAGGGAAAAAAGCTGGTGAATCAGGTGAAACTCATACGACGGCGGCGTCTTGTACACCTGAGAAATCAAGTCGAGCAACTCGGGCACCAGGGTCTCCGCATATTCTCCGGGTAAGTTCGCCCGAATTCCCGGATAAGCGAATCGGCTGTCGAAGTCGAACTTCGCATCTTGCATCGCATATTGAATAAGCGGCTCGACATCGAGAATCGGCTCGTCAATTACGAGGACAGGCGTCTTCTCATCGCCTACAATTCGGATATCTGTATCGAAGGGCTTGTTAAGTTTGATATCAAGCATCGCCGGCTTTCTTGCTGTCGAGAGCGTGATTATAAACTCCATTACAGGTATGTGCCTGACCGGATTTGTACGACTCAGCCACATATTCGAATAGGGTTCTTGGAGACGGGGAATTATGCGTGAGGCGATCACACGGGCGGGGATGTACGGCGGTCTATTTGCACGGCCTGGTTTATGGAAGATCGTGGTGAGCCTGATTGCCTCGTCGATGGTCGGCTGTTCCGCGCCCGATACAGCGACGGACCCGGTATGGGCCGTGAATATCGGTGGCGGCGCCTACATCGGTATCGATGGCACCGTGTACGTGGCCGAGGAGTCGGTGTCCGGGGGAAGCATCGGCCAGATGGAGAAGGTGAAAGGATCCCAGGACCCGCCGCTCTACAAGAGTTATCGCGAGGGCGACATCGAGATTGCCCACCCGCTCGCGAACGGCACCTACGACATCACTTTTCATTTTGCGGAACCCGAGGATGTCGAGCGCGAGGAACGGGTCTTCGATGCCTTTGCGGAAGGGCAGCGCGTGATCGAGGAGCTCGATGTCATGCTGTTCAGGGACGGCAAGACTATATCGGCGCTAACCGTGACAGCTCCGAATGTTGAGGTTACCGACGGCGAACTCAATGTTCACTTCGAGGCTGCCGCAAAGCAGCCGATCCTGAGCGCATTGGTCGTACGCCAGAAGTCGCCACCGGAGAACGCCTGGGAACTCGTATGGAGCGACGAGTTCGACGGCGAGTCGCTCGACCTGGAGAAATGGAGCCATAACGTATGGCCGCCGCGCAACGTCAATGACGAGGACCAGGCGTATACGGTGCGAGAGAAGAATGTGCGCATCGAGAACGGCATGCTCGTCGTCGAGGCGCACAAGGAAGACTATGAAGGCGCGTCTTATACGTCCGGAAGAGTGCATTCGAGCGGCAAAGCCGACTTCCTCTACGGCCGCTTCGAAGTCCGGGCGAAGTTGCCCAGGGGGCAGGGTACCTGGCCGGCAATCTGGATGCTCCCGAGCAACCCCTTCACGTACGCGACGACCTGCAAGGACGACGCAGACTGGCAGAGCAGCGAGGGCTGCGACGCCTGGCCGAACTCCGGCGAGATCGACATCATGGAACACGTCGGTTACCAGATGAACCATGTGCATGGGACCGTGCACACCAAGGCCTATTACTGGGTTCAGTGGGAACAACGCAAGGGCCGCATCCTGATCGACGACGTGGCCGACGCATTTCACGTCTATGCGCTCGAATGGTCACCTGAAAAGATCGATATATTTGTCGATGACAGCCTGTACTTCACCTACGTCAACGAGAACAAGGGCTGGGAAGAATGGCCGTTCGACCAGCCTTTCCACCTGATCTTCAATATTGCCGTCGGGGGCGTCTGGGGACGCGCCGGAGGACCGATCGACGATTCGATATTCCCTCAGCGAATGCTCATCGATTACGCCCGGGTCTACCGGCGCGAGACTGAATGATGTCCTAAAGTATTTCAACGTTCCGTCGATACGCTACTTAAGAGAGTTTACATAAGCAAGTATCGGACGCGGCGGCCGACGCGGTGCCTGCGGTCGTGACAGGAGTGTAACCTATGGATATCTCAGGGATTTCAACGTCTCTAAATACGCAGGGTTCGGTGACGTCCTGGCCGGCACGCAGCGAAATACAGCCACTGGGGCAGGATAGGCAGGCTGTTGAAGAGCCTCGCGAGCAGGCGCCTGTTGCCCGGGGCAGACGGGGATTGGCGCTCGGCATCCTGAAGCACGAATTGCGTGTGGCTCTCAAGGCGCATTTTCATGCGCGTTTCGCGGCGTCGGCACCGAGTTACATCGAAGCACAGAATCCCGAAAGCCCCGATGACGTTGCAGGTGAAGCCCTGGGCGCCGCAAAACAACTCGTCGCCGAGTCGCCGACGAACGCCGCAAAATCGCTGATCGCTTTCAGGGCCAGGGTGCAGGAAACCGCCACCTACGTTCGAGAGACGGTCGGCCCGAACGACGATGCAAGTGAAATCGACGACGTCGTCACGAAAGTCGATGCAGGCCTCGATGAACTGAAGGGCGAAGTCGCACGCTTCCGTGAATCGTCGGCGTCCGTGCTGGCTGTAGATTCGCTCAGCAAGCAGCGCTCCACAATCCAGATCCGCACCCAGGAGGGTGACGTTGTCAGGTTCAGCCTCAAGCGCGTTGACTCCATGAGCGCGTCCGACGTCGCTTATACCGACGGCGAGATGTCAGCTACGGCTACCGAAGTTGCCGTATCGAGCCGTTCGCGCATGGTGATGAAAGTGGAGGGCGACCTCAATGAGTCGGAGCTGGCCGCGATCCGTAACGTTTTCGATCAGGCAGAAATGATCGCCAACGAATTCTTCGGCGGCGATATCGGGGCCGCATTCAATGTTGCACAGGGATTCGAGTTCGACACGGAGCAACTTGCACGCGTGAACATGCGGTTCAGGATGCGCGAAGCGTCTAATGTCACGTATGCAGAATCGGTCCGCGCGTTACCGGGTGCCCCGATAGAGCCACCGCCTATGATGCCCCCTGAGGTAGAGCGCCCGGCCCAAGTAGCGCCGAGCCCTGTCGGGCGCCCGGTCGTAGTAAAGGAGGTGCCTGAGGTTCGGGTGCCGGAGCAGGTCGGCGAAGACAAGCCGATAGGATCTCCCCGCACGTCCTCGCTGGACGACTTTCTCGACACGCTGAGGGCTTTCCTGCGCTCTGTCGGTGAGGGCTTCGGCAATACATCGGGCGAGGCGAAGGTCAATTATCACTACTCGGAGTCGTTCAAACTCGAGGTGCTTAAGGCCGTTCTGCACACCGTCGCTCCTGGCGAAGTCATGCATGCCGCGAACAACGCCGCAACGGTGATCGACAGCATCGCTGAATCTTCCGCAGACAGCGCCTAGAAACTGGAATATTCGTACCTTCGGTTTGCGTTGCCGCAGCGGTTGAGGGCATCATCTGGCGAGCGGATCGCCGACTCATGTAGCGCGGTCTCAAGTAGCGGCGAGGGCGCTTAATTGCCAAAGACAAACTGGATCACCGGCGCCGGTGATCGGCTTACGATGATGACGCTGGCCCTGGTCGCCGTCGTGCTTGTCATTACGTACATGGCCTACCTCCCGGGCCTGTCCGGGCCCTTTCTTTTCGACGACCGCCCACAGCTCGAGCCGATCATCAATCAGGTCGACGAAGAGCCGGAATCGCTCTGGGCCAATCACCTGGTCAGCGGTACCGGGCCATTGGGAAGGCCCGTCGCAATGGCAAGCTTCATCGGTAGCGCGCTGGGGCATGGCCCGGATACGTGGTGGTGGAAACACCAGAACCTGATGCTACATCTCGTGTCCGGCCTGCTCGTATTCTGGTGCGTGGCGCTATTGTTCGGGCAGGTGTACGAGTCCCGGGACGCGAGACCATGGCTGGCGGGCGCGATCGGCGCGGCATTCTGGATGCTCCATCCGCTGCATGTCAGCACGGTGCTGCTGACGGTGCAGCGGATGATGGAATTGTCCACCTTGTTCGTGCTGGCCGGGATGATCGCTTACATCAAGGGGCGACAACGATTGCTTGTCGGCGATTACAGGGGCTGGCTGGCGATCGCGGCAGCATTTGCGGTGTTCTTTCCGCTTGGTGTGCTGAGCAAGGAAAGCGCGCTGTTGTTTCCGGCTTTCTGCGGCTTGATAGAGGTCTTCGTATTTCGCTTCGCGGCCGGGGGCCGCCACGTGCTCGGTCTCAAGGCCCTGCACGCTGCGTTCATAGGCGTCTACGCAATTGCTGTCATCTACGTGCTGGTCAATTTGGATACGCGAGTGCTCGGGCCCTATGTAGGCCGCGAATTCGGCCTCCTCGAAAGAGTCTATACAGAATTCCGCGTGATGGTGCTTTACCTCGGCCAATTGTTGTTGCCTGCACAGGGCAAGATGGGCTTCTTCCATGATGGTGTCCGGCATTCGACGGGCCTGGTCGAGCCCGTGACTACTCTGCTGTCCGCCGCGCTGTTGCTGACGCTGGCGGGCCTCGCGTTCTGGCTCAGGCGGCGGGTGCCGCTATTCGCCTTCGGCATCGCGTTTTTCTTCGTGGCGCATGCGCTGGAGTCGACAATCTTCGCCCTCGAACTGATGTTCGAGCATCGCAACTACCTGGCGTCGTTCGGTTTGATCGTCGCGATTGGTGCCCTGCTGCAGACCTTCATTACGAATCGCAGGGGGTTGCTTGCGTTCGTCGTGGTTGGCCTCGCGGCGTTCTCGCTGCTGACCTGGCAGCGCAGCGTCACGTGGTCGTCGCCCGAGACGATGTATGAATTCATGTATCGCGTGCACCCGGAGTCGCCGCGCCTCAACGTCGCCTTTGCCGATGCTTATGCGCAAGCCCGGGAGTACGACATTGCGAGGGATTACCTCGCGAATATACGGTACGGCCTCGGGCCTGCCATTCACCTGTTGTACCTCGATTGCCTGCAACGCGGCGACGTCGAAGAGCAGAAGGTTCGCGACATCGAGCGACGCACCGACGGCGCCGTTGACGGGCATGTGACCTCGGCAGTCAAAGTGCTGGTGGAGGGGGGTGTCAAAGGCACCTGCAGGCTGCCGCAGGCTGCGGTCTCCTCGATGATCGACCATCTCCTGACACTGTCGGCGCGGTCGGGTATCGATCGAAAATCGCTTTATCTTTCGAAAGGAAGCCTGCTCGAGTCACAGGATGACATTGCTGGTGCCGTCACGGCTTACGAGTCGGCCTACGAAATGCAGCCGGGTAATGCCCAGAGCCTCTATATCGCGGCCAACGCCCTGTCGCTGAACGGAGAGCTCGACAAGGCGGCCGGTTTTTTGACCTCTGCGTACGCGGTCGAGAGCGCAGGCGGGATCCAGAACAAGCGCCTCGCCATGTCGATGTACCTCAACCTGGGTGGCAGTTTCGCGGCTAATGGCGAGTTCGAAAAGGCGCTCGCGGTATACACCGAGGGCATCGCCTCGGTGCCTGGCGCGACACTCATTTATCTCAGGAAGGTGGAGCTCCTGGTTCAGCTTGGCCGTTACCAGGAAGCCGCACAGATTCTCGACAATCGGCGTATGCTTGACGCGGCCGAGACCGGCGAATACGCGCGAATCATTCAACAACTAAGGGAGATCCTGCGGAGCAAGCAGGAGTAAGAGAACACATGCAGGCAATCAAGCGAGATCTGTTCGGACCCGGGCCTACAAACGTGCCCGAGAGTATTTTGAAAGCTTTGGCGCAGCCGACGATCGGCCACCTGGACCCCGAATTCCTCAGGATCATGGACGAAGTCGGGGACCGCCTGCGCTATTGCATGCAGACTAAGAACGCGTTGACGTTCGTGCTGTCTGCGCCCGGCTCGATCGGTATGGAGACGAGCTTCGTCAACCTGCTGGAGCGTGGTGACAAGGTCGTGGTCTGCATCAACGGCGTATTTGGCGGCCGCATGCGCGATATCTGTGAGCGTGTGGGCGCCGAAGTCATTGCGATCGAGGCCGAGTGGGGTACGCCCGTCGGTCCGGCCGCGCTGAGCGAGACGCTTGCGGCGCACGATGACGCCGTCGCCGTCGCTTTCGTACATGCGGAAACGAGTACGGGCGTTCGCTCCGACGCGAAGACACTTGCCGAGATCGCGAGGAACAACAACTGTCTCGTCATAGCCGACTGCGTGACCTCGCTCAGCGGTGTGGAACTGCTCGTCGACGATTGGGGGCTCGATGTCGTGTACTCGGGCAGCCAGAAGTGCCTGTCCTGCGTGCCCGGGCTGTCGCCGATCACGTTCTCGGCACGCGCTGTCGAGAAAATCAAGGCGCGTACGACCCGCGCGCAAAGCTGGTTCTGTGACATCAGCCTGCTCATGAGTTACTACGAGTCGGGTGAGAAGACCCGTGCATACCATCACACGGCGCCCGTCAATTCCCTGTTTGCAATGCACGAGGCGCTGCGCCTCGTCGAGGAAGAGCGGCTCGAATCTCGCTGGCAGAGACACGCTGCTGCCGCCGCCCATCTTTACGGGCGACTCGAATCGGCAGGACTGGAACTGATCGTGGAGTCGCAGCACCGACTCGCACCGCTGACGCTGGTCCGCATACCTGAGGGCGTCGACGATGCCGGGGTTCGCGGTTCGCTGCTCGCGGAACGGGGCATCGAATTGGGTGGCGGCCTGGGCAAGTTCGCCGGCAAAGCCTGGCGCATCGGGCTCATGGGGCAGAATGCGACGGTCGAAAGGGCCGACTTCATCGCCGATGCCCTGGTGGCGCAGATTACCTAGGTAGTGTCGGCGATCTCCATGGCGCTCTGGGCAAACTGCGCGTAGGAGCGCCCCTGTTCCACCGCGCGCGGATCGGAGGCATTGCCATCGAGGCCGCGGCGAAGTACCCCTGCGAGGATCGCGGCCAGCCTGAAGATCGAGAAGATGGTGTAGAAGTCGATGTTCGGGATCTCATCCCGGCCGGCTGCCGTGGCATAGGTCTCGAGCAGCGTCGCCTCGGCGGGAATGCCCAGGCTTTCGAGGTCCATGCCCATGATGCCGTTCGGGAACGTATCCGCGTCGAGTCGATGCGACATCAGGAAGTAGCCGAGGTCGGCGAACGGGTGTCCGATCGTCGAGAGTTCCCAGTCCAGGACAGCGGCGACCGCCGGCTCGTCGTTGGCGAAGATGACATTGCCCGGTCGAAAATCGCCGTGCACGATTGCTGCCTGCTCGTCCCCGGGGTCGTTGCTGGCCAGCCAGTCGATTACCCGGTCCATGGCCGGGCATTCCTCGACCTTGGATGCTTCGTATTGCTTCGACCAGCGTGCGACCTGTCGTGACACGTAACCGGACGGCTTGCCGAATTCCTCGAGACCGACGGCCCTGTAGTCGGTGGCGTGCAGTGCGCCCAATGTGCGCGCGAGTGAGTGATACATTGCTGTGCGTTCGCCGGGAGTACAGCCCTGCATCTCGCGATCGGTGAAGACGCGACCCGGCACGTATTCCATGACATAGAACATCTGGCCGATGACGCTGTCGTCCTCGCAGAGGAGATAGGCCTTGGGTACTGGCACGCCGTTGTTCGCCAGCGCCGAAATGACGCGGAACTCGCGATCGACGGCATGCGCTGACGGCAGCAGCTTGCCGGGCGGTTTCTTGCGAAGCACGTAGGAACCGGAAGCCGATTCGATGAGAAACGTCGGGTTGGACTGGCCACCGCGGAACTGCTGGATCGTGCAGTCGCCGTTGAAGCCGTCGATGTGACTGGCCAGGTAGGCGGCGAGCTTCGCCTCGTCGAAACGGTGAGCGTCGAGCGGCTCTCCGAGCTCGCGATTATCGAGTGTGGCTGTCATTCGATTCGTTACCGGCTCTGCGGGTAGATCCAGGGATGGGAAGCGGAGAGGCCGCCGTCGACGGCTATTGCCTGTCCATTCACGTACGAGGCGGCATCGCTGAGCAGGAAACAGGCCATCTCGGCAATTTCTTCGGGCGCGCCATAGCGGGCGGTGGGGTTGACCTGTCCGATCCTGGATTCGGTGCCTTTCTTCCTGGCCCCTGCGAAGATGGGCTCGGTCATGCCGGTTTCGATGAGTCCCGGGCAGATTGCGTTGATGCGCACATTGCTGCCATAGAGCTCGTAGGCGATCGTCTGCACCATGCTGATGACGCCGGCTTTACTGGCGCTGTAATCGACGCCGCCAGCGTTAGCGCGCAGTCCGGCGACGCTCGCTGTGCAAACGATTGAACCGTTCTTTTGTGCGACCAGGCGCTCCGCAACGTGCTTGACGCATAGAAACGTACCCACCGTGTTGATGCTCAGCGTCCGCTGCCAGTCGTCGAGCGTCAATTCGCGGAAGGGTTTGTTGCCGCCACTGACACCGGCATTGGCATAGAGCCCATCGATACCGCCGAAGCGGTCGACACAGAGTTGGATGAAATCCTGTACGGCGTCTTCGTCGCTAACGTCGGCTTTCACGGCAACGGACACACCCCCGCATTTCTCGATATGCGTAGCGGTATCGGCAACGCTGGCCGCGTAGTCGATGGCCACGACTGAAGCTCCGCGGCTGGCCGCCAACAGACTTGTGGCACGACCGATTCCGCTCGCGGCGCCCGTGACGACTATTCTTTTTCCGACGAGGTCTCTCATTGAATTACGACTCTACCGCGTCTTCACCCGAGTGCCCATGCGAGATTCTATGTAGAATCCTGAACGTCGTAGAATCGTCGCGGTGCCGGATCAAGATGGCCTGCAGCTAATTAGTAAATTACTTTAAATAAGCATTTTATATGATTGAAATAGAAGAGAAAATGTCCATCCTTTTTGTCTGCATGGGCAACATCTGTCGTTCGCCAACCGCGGAAGGCGTGTTTCGTTATCACGTTTCCCAGGCGGGCCTGGATGACCGCGTCTTTATCGATTCCGCGGGCACGCATGCCTACCATGTCGGTGAACCGCCGGACAGGCGTGCGATGGCGGCGGCGGCGCGACGTGGCATGTCGCTGGAGGACATCCGTGCGAGGCGCGTTGCAGACGAGGACTTCGAGCGTTTCGATTACATCATCGCCATGGACGAGGACAATCTCTATCGTCTGAAAGACCAGTCGCCGCCTGAGCATCATCAAAAGCTGCGGTTGTTCCTCGAATTCTCTTCGAGCAATCAACGCGAGGTGCCGGACCCTTACTACGGCGGGTCCGCGGGCTTCGAACGCGTACTCGACCTCGTGGAGGACGCGTCCCGGGGCTTGCTCGAGACGCTCTCCCGCCGATAAGTTCTAGTCCTGTGCCGGTGGCTCAGCCGGTTTGCTCTCGGCCCGTGGCTCCGCCGGAGGGGGTGCCGACGGCGCAGCATCGGGCTTGGGTGCGGCTTTTTCCGGCTTCGGTGTTGATGCCGGCTTTGCCGCGGGTTTGGCTACTGCCTCTTCGCGTGGTGCCGGCCGCGGTGCTGCGGTCTTCTGCGGTGGCTTTACATCGGCTGCCGGCTGCGGTTCCCACGGCAACAGTTTTGCGGCAGGACGTTGCTCGCCGGACCCGTTGCCTGCCGGTTCCGGTTTCGCCCTGGATTCCTTCTTAGGCTCGGCGCGTGCCTCCTTCTTGGGCTCGGGGCGTGCCTCCTTCTTAGGCTCGGGGCGTGCCTCCTTCTTGGGCTCGGGGCGTGCCTCCTTCTTAGGCTCGGGGCGTGCCTCCTTCTTAGGCTCGGGGCGTGCCTCCTTCTTGGGCTCAGGGCGTGCTTCCTTCTTATCGGCCTTGGGCGCCTCGTGAGCCGCCGTGTCTTCGAGCCTGGCTCCGTCGCGGGCGCGTTCGTCATCCGTGCGCGCTTTCGGCGGCCCGTCCTGCCTGGGCTTCTCGGGCCGTGGCGCTTTCGCTGCCTGCTCAGGTGCCTTGTCAGCCTGCTGCGGCTTCGGTGCTTTTTCGGTCTGCTTAGGCGCTTTGTCGGCCTGCTGCGGCTTCGGTGTCTGCTCCGTGGACTGCTGCTGCGTATCCGCTACCTGCTCGGGCTTGTCCCCGGAACGCCTGCGCCTGCGGCCACCGCGGCTGCGACGACCGCGCGTGCTTCGCTTGGCCTCGCCCTGTGCCTCTGCCGGTTTTTCCGACTGCGGGGCTGGTTGTGTCGGCTGCGTCTCCTGACCTTGCTTCTTTTGGGCAGGCGCCTTTTTCGCTGTCGTCTTTTTCGAAGTTGTCTTCTTCGAAGTCGTCTTCTTCGAGGCTGTCTTCTTCTGCGTCTTCTTGCGCTGCTGGCCACGGCCGTCGGCCGCCTTGCGCGAATCGCCGCGTTTGCGAGTCGACGGCGAGCGCCGGCTGCGGCTCGCCTTGCTGGTCTTCTTGCGAGTCTGGCGCGGTTTCTTCTTTTCTTCCTCTTCGCCGGTAAACAGCGCTGCAATGGTTGCGATGATCCCCTTCTTGGCCGGTTCCTTGCGCTTAGGAGCCGGTGTCGACGGCTTCAGCGTGCCAACCACGGGTTGTTCGATCGATTTGCGTGCAAGAATCTCCTGCGGCGATTCGGGTTCCGCGGGAGCTTCGGCCAGCTCGTAGCTGACGCCCGTGTTTTCCGGGAGTTCGGCCTGGTCGTCGCGCACTCGCCGTACTTCGTAGTGCGGCGTCTCGAGTGCCGAATTGGCGACGAGCACGACCTGTATGTCGTTGCGCGACTCGAGGCTCTGCACCCAGTCACGCTTCTCGTTGAGCAGGTAGGTTGCGACTTCGACAGGTAACTGCGCAATGACCTTGGCCGTGCGCTCTTTGCGCGCTTCCTCGCCAACGATACGCAGAATGGCGAGCGCCAGCGATTCGATGCTGCGTATCGTGCCGAATCCCGAGCAGCGCGGGCAGGTCTGGTAGGCAGACTCGCCGATCGAAGGCCGCAGGCGCTGCCGCGACATCTCGAGCAGGCCGAAGCGGCTGATCTTGCCGATCTGTACACGTGCACGGTCCCGGCGAACGGCTTCCCGCAGGCGATTTTCGACGTCGCGCTGGTGTTTCGACGGGCCCATATCGATGAAGTCGATTACAACGAGTCCACCAAGGTCACGGATGCGCAGCTGTCGCGCGACTTCGTCGGCCGCCTCGAGGTTGGTATTGAGCGCCGTCGCTTCGATATCACCGCCCTTGGTCGCGCGCGCCGAGTTGATGTCGATCGAGACCATCGCCTCGGTATGGTCGATGACGATGCTGCCGCCCGATGGCAGTGTGACCGCGTGCGCAAACGCCGACTCGATCTGGCTCTCGATCTGGAAGCGCGTGAACAATGGAACGGGATCCACGTAGTGCTTCAGCTTCTTGATATTGTGCGGCATCACCTGCTCGACGAACTCGTAAGCGTCCTTGTAGGTTGCTTCGTCGTCGATCAGGATTTCGCCGATTTCGTTGGTCAGGTAGTCGCGCAGTGCACGCACGACAGAGTCGCTCTCGCGATAGATCAGGAACGGGGAAGGGCGCTCCAGTACGACGTTGAGAATCGCCGTCCATATGGTCAACAGGTTCTCGAGGTCCCACTTGAGTTCTTCGGCGCTGCGGTCGATACCGGCGGTACGCAGGATGACACTCATGCCGTCGGGTACCTCGATCTCGTTGAGCGACTTCCGTGCAAGGTCACGATCAGATCCCGTGATGCGCCTGGACACGCCACCCGAGCGGCCCTTGTTCGGTTTCAGGACGATGAAACGTCCTGCGAGGCTGACGAACGTGGTTAGCGCGGCACCCTTGTTGCCGCGCTCTTCCTTGTCGACCTGGACAACGATGTCCTGGCCCTCTTTGAGCACTTCCTTGATGTTGGGTTTGCCGCCGCCCTTGTTCGCGCGAACGAAATACTCGCTCGAAATCTCCTTGAGCGGCAGGAATCCGTGGCGATCGGCACCGTAATCGACAAACGCGGCTTCGAGGCTGGGCTCGATGCGCGTGATCTTTCCTTTGTAGATATTGGCTTTCTTGCGTTCGCTAGCCGGTGCTTCGATGTTGAGGTCGTAGAGGCTTTGGCCGTCGACCATCGCCATGCGCAACTCTTCTTGCTGAGTTGCATTGATTAGCATTCTTTTCATATTGCCCTACTTGAAAGGTATTGGAGGGCAGCAAAACGGGGCTTGGCAGGGCCAGGCGGGCACAGGGGAGGAGTTCACGCGCGCAGACGCGGTGCGGGATTGCACCGTCAGTTGCGAATTCGCGTCGATTCAGGCCGATCATGGCCAGGATCCAAGAAACTATCAGCATGATTTCCCTGCGGCTCAAGCCGCCTTGGCGCCAGCCGGATTCCGTGCTCGCTGCCATCTGAAATCAGGTTCCGCCAACCGCGGGACCGTTAGTCGCAGTAGCCGTAATCAGGTACTGCGGGTGAAAATCGTAAAGGCAGCGAATCCGCGATCGGGTGCCGCCTGGGTTGTGTGGTGTGCACCGGCTGGTATGCCGGGCGGCCACAGGGCGGTAATATAGCACACCCAAACGCCACTTCAACTTATTGATCATGAAAGAGAAGTCTCCACAGGCAGCAGCATCGACGGTTTCCGGCGTCCGGAAAGTTCGTATCGATGCGGACAGGGCCGGTCAGCGCATCGACAACTTTCTTCGCAAGGAACTGCCTGGCGTGCCCAAGGGACGTATCTATCGGCTCCTCCGGCGTGGCGAGGTGCGCGTCAATAGCGGGCGCATCAAGGCCGAGTACAAGCTCAAGGAGGGCGACGAGGTGCGCGTGCCACCGGCGCGAGTCAGGGCGGGTGCCCCGGCCCCTGCAGAGAAGCTGGCCGCCGATATGCTGAACCGCGTTCTCTTTGAGGACAAACGACTGCTCGTCATCAACAAACCGACGGGCGTTGCGGTTCACGGCGGCAGCGGCATCAGCCACGGCGTAATCGAACTGCTGCGCCATGCCCGGCCGGACCTCAAGGACTTGTCGCTCGTACATCGAATCGACCGGGAGACGTCCGGTTGCCTGGTCATGGCCAAACGGCGCAGCGCCCTTCGGGAGCTGCATGCGCGATTCCGGGAAGGCCTCGTCGAGAAGAACTACCTTGCGCTGGTCGTCGGCGACTGGCAGTTCGGTGAGCAGCTGATCGACGCGCCCTTGTACGTGCAACATCGCAGGCAGGGCGAGCGTCATGTCGTTGTCAGTGGCAACGGGAAGCCAGCGCAAACGCGCGTCAGTCTGTCACGGACGTTCGGTGTCTACAGCCTGCTGCAATGTGCGCCCGTAACGGGGCGGACCCACCAGATCCGCGTACACCTGCAGCATGCCGGCCACCCGATCGTTAGCGACGAACGTTACGGCGACGAGGACGCCAACCGGGTTGCGAAGCAGCTCGGGCTGCGGCGCCTGTTCCTGCACGCGCAGTCGATAGCCTTTGCGGACGATAGCGGCAACGACCTGCATTTCACGGCGCCGCTCGCAGACGACCTCGAGCGATTCCTGACGGTCGGCGTTGTCGAAGCGCAGCGCCAGAAGAAAGCCAAAAACTAGGGGGACAACTAGGGGGACAGTTACCTTAATTAGGATTAAGGGGACAATTACCCCAATTGAAGAGTCAACTGAGGTAACTGTCCCCCTAGTTGTCGCCCGCTACATTTTTTGCGGGGAAATGTAGCCGAGCTGCAATAGACGATCGGCGACCCAGATCATGGGTAGTCCTATCAATGCGGTCGGATCGTCGGTCCTGACGGATTCGAACAGTACGAATCCCGCACCCTCGAGTTTGAAGCTGCCGGCACAGTCATAAGGTTCGTCGTGACGCAGGTAGGCCTCGGCCAGGCGGCGATCGAACTCCCGGAAACGCACGCGCGTGTTGTCCGTGTGCTCGTAACGGGTCCTCCCGATGGGGTCGAGGATACAGACCGCAGTCAGGAACGTAACGACCTGCCCCGAAGCGGCCAGCAGCTGCTCTACGGCCCTCTGATGGTTGCCGGGTTTGCCCAGGACAGCCTCGCCCAGCACGGCGATCTGGTCGGCGCCTATCACGAGCGCTTCCCGGGCGTTGATTGCCACGGCCTCGGCCTTCTTTCGTGCCAGGTGGCGGGCAAGGGCCTCGGGCTCGAGCCCGAGGTCGTTGTTCTCGACGACGTCGGGCGAGACAGCCTCGTACTGGTCGAGGACACGATCCAGCAGCCCGCGTCGGTAGATCGACGAGGACGCCAGGACGACTGCCGGGGCCGAAGGATTTTGCATAGCCAAATCAAAACGTTAAGCGATTTTGTACAAATTCTACCCGGTTTGCGCCTGGCGCAGTGCATTTATTGTCCCTGGCAATGACAGGATGCTTTGACAGTGGCCGCGGAGGTCCTTATCATGCGCGCGCCATGGGTAATCCGCTGCGAGATCGCCGCACCGCAGCCGAATGGGCGGCGGTCGGGCAAGTGATTGAAATAGCTGAGAAACTTGATCGTTTCGAACGGCTGGCGTCGATTGTAGGGGCGGATCTAGCGGCGCTCGAAGCTGATAGAATACCGACCGACTGGCGCGATTCGCCGGTGGCGGGCACGCTTATCTTTGGTTTCGCTGATGCGGAATCGACTTTGCCGGCCGTGGAATGCCGGCTTGCGGTGACCGTGGATGCGGTCTGCCAGCGATGTCTCGAGGCGTTTCGCATGCCGCTGGAAACGGAGGCGAAATTGTTGCTGCTGGAACTCGATCAGCCGGCAGACGGGTACGACGAATATGAGGTCTGGGAGCTCGAGGAGAATACGCTCAGACCACAGGACATCGTCGAGGAATTGCTGATCATGGCGATGCCGTTCGCGGCAATGCATGTCGATTCATCGGCGTGCAAGGCGTTGGCGGCAGTAGCCGACGACAGTGAGGAATTGACGAAACCGTTTGCGTCGCTTCGCGCGCAGATGACACAGGATTAATAGAGCCCGGCTTCGATTGCTGGCAGGAGAAGAAAATGGCTGTTCAAAAGAGTCGCAGGACCCCTTCGACGCGCGGTATGCGGCGTTCACACGACAAGGTAAAGAAGCCGACGTTGTCCGTGGACCCGACGTCCGGTGAGACACATCTGCGCCATCGCGTTACGCCCGACGGATTCTACCGCGGCAACCAGGTTGTTTCGCAGCCTGAGCCTGAAGAAGAAGAAGAGTAAGCGCATCCCTTGGACGGCCGGTGCGTAGCCGGCCTGTCAAACGGTGGTATCACACTCGGTCATTTCCCTTGATGCTATGAGCGGCGACCTCGGCGCCGAGGTCGTCGTGCGCGCCGCTGCCGCGACGCTCCAGAAATACGTCAACATCGAACTGATACTCGTCGGTGACCGGGCCGAGCTCACGGATCTTGTCACGCGCATCGTCGGCAATGACTCGCGGCTGCACATCGAGCACGCCAGTGAAGTCGTTGCCATGTCGGAATCACCGGTCGATGCACTGCGCAAGAAGAAAGATTCGTCGATGCGTATTGCGATCGACCTCGTGAAGTCGGGAGGTGCCGATGCCTGCGTGAGCGCAGGAAATACCGGGGCGCTGATGGCGACGTCAAAATTCGTGCTGAAGATGCTGCCGGGCATCGACAGGCCGGCGATCATCGCGGAGTTGCCTGCCAAGGGCGGCTCATTGCACATGCTGGATCTGGGAGCGAATACACAAGGAACCGCCGAGCACCTGTTTCAATACGCCGTAATGGGCTCCATCGTCTCCTCGGATATTCTGCGCATCGACCGGCCCAGGGTAGCGCTCCTCAACATCGGGGCGGAAGACACGAAGGGGCACGACACGGTCAAGGAAGCGGCCGCGATGCTCAACGAGAGTACCTTGAACTACATTGGCTTCATCGAAGGCAGCGACCTCTTTTCCGGCAAGGCGGACGTGGTCGTTACGGATGGGTTCACGGGCAATGTTGCGCTGAAGACGATGGAAGGCACGGTCGGTCTGTGCGCGCACTATCTGCGCCGCGCGTTTACGAGAAGCTGGTTTGCAAAACTGCAGGCCGTGCTTGCATCGCGGGTGCTGAATAGCCTGGCCGTGGAGATGGACTCGAGGCACTACAACGGTGCGACTCTGGCAGGGCTTAATGGTATTGTAATAAAGAGTCACGGCAGTGCTGATTCCTACTCATTCCAGCATGCGATCGATACTGCCATCGTCGAAGTTCGCAATCAGTTGCCTCAGCAGATCGGCAGCTTGCTGCAGAAGGAAGCCGCATGACGTATTCGCGCATCGTCGGAACAGGCCGTTACTTGCCCGAACGGGTAATGACCAATTTCGATCTCGAGAAGATCGTCGATACCACCGACGAGTGGATACGTACGCGAACCGGCGTCGAGCGCCGGCATGTCGTCGCCGAAGACCAGACGACTTCCGATATGTGCGTCGAGGCGGCCAAGGTCGCTATCGAGAGTGCGGGCGTCGACGTTTCGGAAATTGATCTCGTGATCGTTGGCACCACGTCGCCCGACCTGATCTTCCCGAATGTCGCAACATTGATCCAGCATCGACTCGGCATACCGGCATGTCCCGCCTTCAGCCTCGAAGCCGCGTGCACCGGTTTCATTTACGCGCTCACGACGGCCGACAAGTTCATTCGTGCGGGCGACGCCAAGTGCGCACTCGTGATCGGCGCGGAATGCATTACCAAGCTCATGGACTGGAGCGACCGCAATACCTGCGTACTGTTCGGTGACGGTGCGGGTGCGGTCATCGTCAAACCATCCGAAGAACCGGGCCTGATCTCCTGCCACCTCGGTGCGGACGGTCAATACAAGGACCTGCTCTACTATCCCGTCGGCCCGTCGAAAGATCTCGCCAAGGCCGGGACCGACGAAGCAGCCATCATGATGACCGGGAACGAAGTCTTCAAGGTCGCGGTCAAGACGCTGGGAGGCATCGCCGCAGAGACGCTCGAGAAAGCAGGCGTCGCGCAAAGCGAACTTGATTGGCTTATCCCGCACCAGGCCAATATCCGCATCATCCAGGCGACCGCGAAACGGCTCGGCCTGCCCATGGAGAAAGTCATACTCACGGTACAGGATCATGGCAATACGTCTGCCGCATCCGTGCCGATGGCGCTCGACGTCGGCATTCGCGACGGCCGAATCGAGGAAGGTCAGCTGATACTCATGGAAGCCTTCGGCGGCGGCTTCACCTGGGGCTCGGTGTTGATGCGGCTCTAGCTGTTCCCACAATTACCACAATTTGCTTTTCGCCTGGCTCGCAGAGCGACGTCGCATGCGCTGGTGCAGCTGCTGGCGGCGGCGATCAATACGATCACGTCGAATCACGGGATCGACATCCTTGCCGTTCTCGCTGTCGAAGTCGTCGCGAAAGTCACAGAAATCGTCGTAAGCCTCGCGGACATGATGTAATTCGCGCGCAACGAGTTCGAGAATAATGACGTCGTCGAGATAGCCGATGACCGGTATGTCGTCGGGAAGGATGTCCTCGGGGTCAGCGAAGTAGCAGAACGTCGCGAGCAGTCTTTCCCTGTCCACCTCCGGTAGTTTCCACTCGCCGTCCGCCAGCATTCGAATCAGCGATTCGAGTTCGGGAATTCGCTTGCCGACGAAATCAGGCAGTGGATCGCTCTGGCGAATCTCGTCGAGTACGTCGCTGATCGCTTCGATGATTTCCGTCTCTTCGGCATCCCGAACGGCATCGCGTGATTGCCGCAGCGCCTTGCGAAAGAAACGCAGGTCGCGATCCGTCAGTTCGAACGTGATTCTCATGCCCATCAGGACAGGCTACCGGCAAGTCCCTACCGTGGTCAACGCAGGATGGTTTACCATAGGGCCTCGGGCAACCCGGTCTGAGACAATGAAACCGAAACTCATAATTGGCAACAAGAACTATTCATCCTGGTCGCTGCGTGCGTGGCTCTTGCTCAAGGAGTCGGGTATAGAGTTCGATGAGCACCGCATCGTCCTCGACACGGAAACGTCGGCGCAGGACATCGCGTCATTTTCGGAGGCCGGACGAGTACCTGTACTGCAACTCGGTGACCTGACCGTCTGGGACTCGCTTGCCATCGCCGAGACCGTCGCCGAGCGCTGGCCCGAGAAGCAGCTGTGGCCCGCGGACCCTGACGAACGTGCGCATGCTCGTTCGATATCGGCCGAGATGCACTCGGGTTTTCCTTTTCTTCGCGAGCACATGCCGATGAACTGCCGCGCGATGGGCAGACGCGTGCACCTGCTCGATGAACTCGGTGAGGACATCGACCGGGTCATCGACATCTGGGCCGAGTGCCATCGCCACTACGGCGACCGGGGCGGCTGGCTGTTCGGCGATTTCTCGATCGCAGACGCCATGTTCGCACCCGTCGTGCTGCGGCTCAGGACTTATGGCATCAACCTGCCCGAGTCCGCCGGGTTCTACCCGCATCGGCTGCTCGAAAGCGAAGCCATGCAGGACTGGCTCGCGGCCGCCGAATGCGAAGTCGAAGTCATTGATGCAGAAGAGAAAGGCCAGTGACGAATCGTTTCGGCGCACTTGCCGTCCTGCTCCTGGCTGCGTCATCGCTGCGCGCCGAAGTCTACGAGTTGCCCCCCGAGGGTTTTGACGTCATCGGCGCTCTTTCGAGCGTAACCGCGCGTTACGAAGACACGCTCGTCGATATCGCCAGGCGTCATGGCCTCGGCTACCAGGACATCGTGCGTGCCAACCCGGGCGTCAATGTCTGGGTGCCAGGGGAGGGCGCCGAGGTAGTCCTGCCGACGCGCTTCGTTTTGCCGCCCGGGCCGCGCAAGGGGCTCGTGCTGAATCTCGCCGAGTACCGCATGTACTATTTTCCGGAGCCTGTCGAAGGCAAACCGGCCTACGTCTATACCTACCCGATGAGTATCGGGCGCATGGACTGGGAAACACCGCTCGGGAGTACGACGATTACGGCGATGGCAAAGGACCCGGCCTGGTATCCGCCACAGTCCGTGCGCGACGAACATGCCGCGGATGGCGACGACCTGCCGCGCGTGGTGCCGCCCGGTCCAGAGAACCCGTTGGGTTCAAGGGCACTGCGCTTAGGGCTACCCGGCTACCTGATCCACGGCACCAACAGGCCCGCCGGCGTGGGGATGCGCGTCTCGCACGGCTGCGTGCGTATGTTTCCCGAAGACATCGA
>Ga0209567_10000208_pt1 | contig 31284 bp, 32 predicted proteins | sample COG_12_FD_184756 | JGI IMG/M metagenome (GOLD analysis project Ga0209567, IMG submission 184756) | Pelagic marine sediment microbial communities from the LTER site Helgoland, North Sea, for post-phytoplankton bloom and carbon turnover... | ecosystem: Environmental > Aquatic > Marine > Neritic... | reverse complement strand
TACCTTACGCACCTGAGCCCGCGTGTTGACAAGATCGTGTGTGTCGCCAATGCAGTCCGTGACGACCTGCGCAATCAGATGCTCGACAAATCGAGGCCGGTTACCATCTACAAAGGGCACGACCTGGATTGGTACGAGCAGACGGAGCCCGCCGATCTAAGCGAGTTCGGCATACCGGATGACGCTTTTGTTCTGGGTTGTGTCGCCAATAACCGGCCGCGAAAAGGGGTGCCGGTCTTGATTGAATCGACCCGCTACCTGCCGGTCGATCTTCCGATCCATATCCTGCTCGTCGGCAGCGGCATGGATAGCCCGGAAATCAGGGAACTGATCGACGCCAGTCAAATGGCGGACAGAATTCATACGCTTGGTTATCGCGAGGATATTCCCGCGTTGATTTCAGCGTGTAGTGCGAGCGTGTTACCGGCAACCAAGCGCGAGGGCCTGCCGAAGACCGTCATCGAGTCCATGGTATACGGCATCCCTCCGATTGTTTCCGCGACCGGTGGCAGTCCCGAGCTGGTTGTGCATGGCGAGAGCGGGCTGGTTGTGCCGCCCTCCGATCGGCATGGGCTTGCTGCGGCCATCGTCGAGATGGCGAGCGACAAAGACCGACGAGCTGAGTGGGGCAAGAACGCCCGTGAGAGAATCCGCTCGCATTTCAATGTGCGCGACTCGATCAGGCAGCACCGGGAATTGTACGAAACGCTGACAGGTAAATCCGTGCAGTAAGGTGCCGGTGGCGTCAGCGTTGTGGCGGCGCCTTCTTGTCGGCCGCCATTTCGTGCAACTCATTCAATTTGAGGTACTTCATGTAACTGCGCAGCACGCTCGTAATCGTGATGCTCCAGCCGTCGATGCCCCGAAATATACCGCCCTTGAAAATGAACTTTTTGAAGAAGGCGTTGAGCGCGCTGAGGATCGGTTTGATGTTGGACGGCGGACGGCCTTTCTCGTACATCCCCTGAGCATCCAGTGAGGTCACCTGGTTGATCCTGGCGAGCCAGTCGCTGATGTCGTCGTAGGTGAAATGGATCATGTGTCCGGGAACGCGTTTCGTTTTCGGAGTGATTACCCCGGCATGCCCGTAGCGTGATTCATAGCCGCCTTCACGCTTGTTGTAAAGGCGTACGAGGTAGTCCGGATAAAAACCGGGGCCGCGGATCCAGTGGTTACCGCGATAACTCTTGCGATTGAATTCGAAACCGACCCGCGGATCGCTCAAATCGAGTCCCTTGATGGTCTTCACCATCTCGTCATCGAGGCGTTCATCCGCGTCGAGGGCCAGGATCCAGTCATGAGTTGCATGCTGCTCGGTCACATTGCGTTGTTTTCCCTCGCCCAGGTATTTCTGCAGGATGACCTTTGCCCCGAGGGACTCCGCGATTTCCACTGTTCTGTCGGTACTCAGCGAGTCGACGACGATGATCTCGTCGCACACCTGCTGCAGCGAGCGGATAACCTGCTCGATATGATCTTCTTCATTGAACGTGATGATCGTGCCACTGATTTGCATTGCTGCCGGCCTCGGGAATCGGGATTCCGGCGATTTTACATGCATGCGACGCATGGTGCGCCACAACGTCAGCGATCGTAAAAGCCCAGTATCGGAACCTCAATCGATACAATCTCGGTCGCGTCGGCGATCTCGTCAGTCCAGGCGAGAATCAATTTGTCGTCAACGCGCGCCATTTGCGGATAGATGCGAAGCAGACCACTGCGGCCGACTGTCTCGACACGCCCGAGCGTGCCTTGCGTTGTCAATCCTCGAATGTTGATGGCGTTTGTACCGCGATTGTCGGCTTCAACCCAGCTGACGGCGACCGAGGAACGGTCGATGATTGCGACACCCACATGGCCGGACGAACCGCGTGACGCGATTTCGACAGGCGCTTTGAACGATCGGCCGGCATTGGTCGATATGGCGGCCCGAACGACCGGTTTCTCGTTCGCCGCCGAGAACCAGGCGATGGCCACCAGGTTTCCCTGGGCGTCTATTGCGGGTCCGTTCACGGGGCAGCCCGAAATCTTCCAACCATCATCGGCAATTGCCGAACCCGGTTGCCACTGCCCGTCGGAAAATCGTGACACGTATATGTCACGAATCTCATCCACGGTCCGATTCCTGTAGACCGCGATGGGACCGTCGGCAGAGACGGCAACGTCGGTCTGGCAACAGTCGCAGACGATCTCATCGACCAGCTGTTCGTTGCTCAATTCGCTGAGCGTATCAATCGCCGCAGATCGTAAGGTCATGCCGCTGCTTCTGGGATCGCCGCTGACCTGGTTGATCGTCTTGCGCCCGTCGAGCCAGAGGAGAGCCGCAGAGTCACCCTGAGCCTGTATAGAAACGAAACCGTGCTCAGTCGGCGTGCCGTCGCTGTGCGGGCGCACAGGATCGCTCCAGGTCAGGCCGCTGTCGAAGGACTGTGCCAGCAGAATGTCATAGGCATAGGTTGCCGCAGCACTCTTGCTCAACCAGTGAGCGACCCAATGACCGTCTGCCAACGGAATGACCGACGGCAAGTCGGCCCAGTTAACGAACATTCGTTGATCACTAACGACGTTGGTCGCCGTCTGCCACTCGCCCAGTTCCAGCGTCGAAAAACGCAACGTGGCGCCACTGTCGTCGCGCTGCATCCAGCTCAGAACCGTGGTGCCGTCTACCCCGGACGCGAGCCTCGGGCCGAGAACGTTGCTTCCTGCGGACAGAGATATTGGTACAGGCTCGCCGAAGACCGGAGGCTCTACTCGCGTGCAGCCGGAGACAATAACCGCAAGGAGGAGGAGGGTAATGGGGTACGCCGTGCGCATACCGCTATTATGCGTATCCTGGCCCGCGTTTTCTCAGCTTTCGCGGCATCAAATTGATTCCTGGTGAGAGCGATGTATACTCCGACGCCTGCTCAGCGGAGCGGTGTCTGCCGCCGTTTCGCCTGACCGCCGAGGCTAGGTGGCAGAGTGGTTATGCAGCGGACTGCAACTCCGTGTACGCCGGTTCGATTCCGACCCTAGCCTCCATTTTCTTCAGGCCACGCCCGGGTGGCGGAATTGGTAGACGCAGCGGACTTAAAATCCGCTATCCGAAAGGGTGTGCCGGTTCGAGTCCGGCCCCGGGCACCATGCGTCAAGTACCGACCGACCGCGGAACGAGCGTCGTCGCGCCCAGGAATTCATCAGAGTTACCTAAGAAAAAGCTCAGGATTGGGCAATAGGAAGAGGATAGGTTATAGCCTCGGCCCTGGGAGTACGCTATGAAACCATCCCATCAACACCTGGCGCGATGCGTACTGCCATTTCTTCTGTCTCTGCTGCAGGCGAGCGCTTGCGTCTCTACTTACGAGGCGACGCCAGCAGACGATATCCTAATGCTCCCGGGACGTTTTGCCGAGGACCCGGTTACCGAGCCACTATCGGCCGTCGAGGCGTTCATTGGCGCCGAAGAGTTTTACATCAGCTACATAAGCGGCGACGGACTCGTTCATTCGGGGGGCAACTGGTCGAATCGGGTAGATTTGACAGCCTTCATGCAAGGTTCGGACGAAGTTTACCCCGGCCCTTTCATCCTGCCACTTGAGTACCAGCAAGCGTCCCGATGGATCGAGACGCCGGAATCGCCAATCGTCCCGCGCATTCTCGGCAGCAAGTACTGGAACCGTTTCATTGACGTCGTCTTCGAGTCCGTATTACCGAAGGCAAGCATGACGGGCATCGTCATGAAATTCGGAGAAGAAGATTATTTCCTGTACTACAACGACATCAATAATTTTGAATCACGTTTGTTGATCGACAAGCCTGATACTTACGTAGTTGCGGAGACTATCGATTTCGTGGAATTTATTCGCCGTGCGAGGCCGGTTATGAATGAGTTCCTTGCGCGCGAAGGAATAGATGATCGCCGCCTTGTATTCAGCACCGGTGATACAGGCGCATACTCGTTGCCATTCGTTTATTACGACCGCGAGTTGCCGCTTGGTATCTTCCTGCGCTATTCGCCTGCGCCGAGAAAGGGCCCCGTCGCGAGCAAGGGCACGCAACTTGCACAGTCGACGGGGCACCTGGCGCAAAGTCATTTGGGTGGCCTGTTATCGCGCCCCTTGTCATCAATCTACCGCCTGCTTTTTGTTGCCAAGGACGCCGCCGTGGAAACGGTGAGGCCCAGTTGGCTCGTTACGCTGGAGTCCGAGCCGATCCCGGATCTCAATAACGGGCCCGGTATGGACCTCGGTAAATGGGAAACAAAGCTCGATCAAATCACGCGCCGCGGGGCTACGCGTGGAACCATCGACTACCTGGTCGATGGCGAAGAATTCTTCATTCGCTTCATCGATGTTGTATCGACTGCCAGGAAGTCGGTAGACATACGGACCTACATTTTCGACAACGACGATTTCGCCGAGAAGATAGGCGATCTGCTGCGACGACGTTCTGATGAAGGCATCGACATCAGGGTCTTGCTGGATGGCCTCGGCACCATCGTTGCTACCGGGGCCGATGACGAGAGCTTGCCTGAAGATTACGAGGCGCCGGAATCAGTGCGGGCATTTCTCGAAAACAATTCGGACATTGACGTGCGGCAGTCCAGGAATCCGTGGCTGGTCGCCGGCGATCATGTCAAGACCACGATCATCGACGAGGAGATCGCGTTTGCGGGCGGTATGAACATTGGTCGTGAATACCGCTATGTCTGGCACGATCTGATGATGGAATTACATGGCCCTGTCGTCGCTGTCCTTGGCAACGAATTCAATAAGGCATGGGCACACGCGGGACCACTGGGCGACGCGGCTTATGCATTGCAGAGACTCCGACCCAACAGGAAAACCGCTGAGGACATCGGTTATCCATTGCGTGTTCTGCATACTCGCCCAGGCAGCGCAGAAATATTCAACGCGCAGCGCGCGGCTATTCGTAATGCGCGTAATTACATCTATATCCAGAACGCTTACCTCACAGACGATGCCATGCTCTACGAGCTGGCGAAAGCGCGTCGCAGGGGCGTCGATGTTCGTGTGATCTTACCGTTGGTGGGCAATCATGGTCCGATCAACAAGAGTAATGCGCTGGCCGCTAACGCGATGCTCGAGCATGGCATTCGCGTCTTCGTCTATCCCGGCATGTCGCACGTCAAGGCGGCCGTATTCGACGGTTGGGCGTGCCTTGGTTCTGCCAACTGGGACAAGCTGAGTTTTCGTACCAACAAGGAACTCAATATCGCAACGTCACATCCCGACTACGTGGATGCACTTCTCAGGCGCGTTTTCGAAACGGATTTCGAAAAGTCCGTCGAACTCACGGAGCCGTTTCCGGAACGTTGGTCCGACCACCTCGTCGAAATCGTTGCCGATTACCTGTTGTAAAAGGAAGGGCTGACCGGAACGAAGTTCACAGTCAAAACGCCGACTGGTTAACAGTTCTGCACATTTCTGTTGCTATTGCTGGTCAAGGCGCCGGCCAAATGTCACAAAAGACATTCAGGCACGGAGAGCTGTCATGGCCTCGATCACAAAAGACAATGTTAGCTACGGCTTGTTGGACAAGCTCAGTAATCTCGTCATCTGCAGCCGCTGCCTTCGCAATGGCACCGTGACGCCAGTGCCACAATTGATATCCGGCCGCCATTCCCTGACTAACGAGTGTGCGGATTGCCGTTCGAAAAACCCCGACCGGTACGGCCATCCTCGAAAAGTCGCCAAGCTCCTGACACTGCACCACTAGAAACGCGCAATCCCCGTGCATCGCGCGCGTCGCGATGCGACAATACGGGTGCGATGGCCAAGCTTTATTTCTATTACTCCTCGATGAACGCGGGCAAGTCGACCTCGTTGCTGCAGTCCAGCTACAACTACAAAGAGCGCGGTATGAACACGCTGGTCCTGGCGCCACGGCTTGACGACCGTTTCGGCCGAGGAAAAGTCGCGTCGCGTATCGGTATCGAGTCCGACGCCACCACGTTCGAAAGCGACACAGACCTGTTCGATGTCATCGCATCGCAAAATGTCGAAGAGCCGCTGCATTGCGTCCTCATTGACGAGGCACAGTTCCTGACGCGCGACCAGGTTTTTCAACTCACCGAGGTTACCGATCAGTTGAGCATCCCCGTGCTGGCTTATGGCCTGCGCACAGACTTTCAGGGGGAGCCCTTTGACGGGAGTAAGTACTTGCTGGCCTGGGCGGACACCCTTAAGGAACTCAAGGCGATCTGCCATTGCGGGACCAAGGCGACGATGGTCCTGCGCCTGGACAGCGAAGGAAATGCTGTTACCGAAGGCTCGCAGGTGGAGATTGGTGGCAACGACCGCTACATCTCAATGTGCCGAAAGCACTTCAAGGAAGGGTTCTTCGGTTAGCTTGCGCTAGACCTGGATGGTCGCCGAATCATCCGCGGCCACGGGCAATATGTCGGCGTTTTCCTGCTCGAGCAGGTCCTGCGTACCTGCGAGCGTTCTCATGATCGTTGTATCGTGGAACTCTGCGCCGTCGAGGTCGCCACGCGACCGCGCCTGCAGGTCATTGAACTTGATGTTTTGGTCGCCGATCGTTATGACATCGCCGTGCACCAATACATGATTGGATACCCGCTTTGAGTTCACGAATGTGCCGTTCCTGCTGTTCAGGTCGGTCAGGAACGTCGCGCCGTCGTCATGAATGAGCAGCGCATGGTGACGGCTGACGAAATTGCTATCGAGCGAGATATCGTTATGGCCCGAGCGGCCGATCAGCAGACGCGTTCTGTCCATAATTCGATCGTCAACGATGTCACCGCCCATCATCACTATCAACTGTGGTGGAGGAGGGGCTTCGCCGGGTTCAGGCTCGTCCGTCCGAATTTCATCCTCGATCCAGGTGCCTGCGGGCAGTTCGGGGTGCTCAACGTCGGAAACAGCGACAGGCAACGCCTGCGCGCGGGCTAACGCGAGAAGCGCAAGCCGGTCGAGAATTCCGGGCCAGCCACCCGAGGCGGTGCAGAGCTCGTTGCAGACTTCATCCGGAAAGACGAGATCCGGGTATTCGCTGCCGGCCGCTCGCAACTTCTGGTGCAGGTATTCTTTGACTTCCTGCTGCGCCATGGGACGCAAGTGGTAGTCGTGTAACACGCGCCGTGACACCGCTTTCATTTCCGGCGTGCCTACGACGGATGCCAGCGAACGATCGCTGGCCAGGACGATCTTCAATGCGCTGCCGGTACGGACTCGCAGATCGGCCAGCTCACTCAGCGCGCGCAGGCCGCTCGGATTGAGTTCATGAGTGTTCTCGATGACAAGCAACGGCGGCTCGTGAGATGAGGCCTGTTGCAGCACAAAAACACGCACGAGCCCCATCAATTCATTGGCGGAATTCGTTTCGAGGTTGAAGCCAAACTCGCGCAGTACGTTGGACATAAGGTTCGTGGCATTGAGGCCCCGACCGTCAATAATGGCGACCGCGCAATCCTCTGGAAGCGTTGCGATGAAATTGTGTAGCAATGTCGACTTACCCGACAAGACGGGTCCCTGCAGCAGGCAAAGGCCATTGCGATCCGCGCAGGTATCTCCGAGTATGTCGAGCGCTTCGCGCTCGGAGCGGTAAGACAGGACCGTCAACGGTTTCCCGTGCGAGGGAAAGGGTTGCTCCTTAAGGCCTGCAGCTCCTAGCTGCATAAGTAACTACTGGCAATCGTCATGTCGCGGTATAGTTGCTATTGTCAGGTTGCGGTCTCTTCTTATATGAAATGTTGACCGGGCCGTTCAGTCTACGACCGCGCTTCTGTTGTTGTAAACCAGAAATCGTATGATTCTTTATACTTCATGCGGACGCGGCACTTTATTTGAACTAAGATTAATAAGTATCTGTAAGTAATTGTAAAACAAGGATGTTTATCTGTAATTTTCGAAATGTCGGCGTTCGGCCGCAGAGTGTAGGCCATTGACCGCAAAATTATCCGCCGACAACCTCACCTTGATTCGTGGCGAACGGTGCCTGTTCGAGGGCCTTGGATTTGCGCTGAACAGCGGCGAATTGCTGCTGCTGGAGGGCCGCAATGGCTGTGGCAAGACCAGCCTGATGCGCGCGATTGCGGGAATGCTCAGCCTCGAAACGGGTCAGATTCTGTGGAACGATGTGCCGGTGCTGAAGCAGCGGCAGACGTTTCATGGCGCATTGGTCTGGCTGGCGCACCGCACGGGGCTCAAGGGTGATCTCAATATGCTGGAGAATCTACATTTCGAGGAGTCACTTCGCCCGCAGTCCGATCGTGAGCACGAAGAAGTGTTTGAGCGTCTGGGAATAGAGCGATTGCGGCGGTTGCCATTGCGCTCGCTGTCGGCTGGCCAGCAACGACGCGTTGCGCTGGCTCGCATGTTGCTCGCCGACGTACCGTTGTGGCTCCTGGATGAACCTTTCACAAACCTCGATCGCGAGGGCAGAAAGCTCGTCATGCAATTGGTAGAGGAGCACCTGGCAGCGGGCGGTATGTGCGTCATGGCGGCGCACCAGGACGTCGAAATCAACGCACCCGTCACGAAGATTCATTTGCAATGAACGAGTCCATCGCACAGCAGCCGGGAATATTCTCCGGCCTTTGGGCAACGGCGAGGCGTGACCTGCTGTTGGCCTGGAAGCGCCCCGGAGATGTGCTGAATCCCTTGTTCTTTTTCGCGATGGTTTGCACCTTGTTTCCGCTCGCCGTGGGCCCGAGTGCGGCGCAGCTCGAGTTCAGCGGTCCCGGAGTGCTCTGGGTTGCAGCCCTGCTGGCGACTTTGCTCTCTTTGAATTCACTCTTCCTGGGCGACTTCGAAGACGGTAGCCTGGATCAATTACTGGTCAGCCCGCAGCCGCTGCCGGTCCTGGCGCTGGGCAAGACGCTTGCTCACTGGCTGACCAGTGGTTTGCCGCTGGTGCTGGTGTCCCCCATATTGGCGATGACCTACCGCATGCCCTGGTCCGTCGTGCCGGTGATGATGTTGACGCTGGTGCTGGGCACCATAAGCTTGAGCTTGCTGGGTTCGATTGGCGCGGCCCTGACGGTCGGGTTGCACCGTGGCACAGCGCTGCTGAGCCTGCTCATCCTGCCGCTGGCCATGCCCGTCTTGTTGCTTGGCGCGAACACGGTCTCGCTGGCGGCCGGCAACGACATTTATTCAACCGGTATCTGGGCCCTGGGCGCCTACGCCATTGCGTCTCTTAGCCTTGCTCCCTACGCTACGGCCGCCGCTTTGAGAATCAGTAACGAGTAGAATCAGGATTATGTGGAAATTTTTTCATCAGCTGGCATCACCGCCGCACTTTTATCGCCTTGCCGCGGTTTTTTCGCCATGGTTTGCCTTACCCGGTATTGCGCTAATTGCGTATGGCGTTTATGCGGGATTATTTCTTGCCCCTATGGACTATCAGCAGGGCGATGCATTCCGGATTATTTACGTGCACGTGCCCTCGGCTTACCTGTCGCTGATGGCGTACATGATCATGGCCATAAGTGGCGGCATAGGGCTGATCTGGCGCATCAAGTTGTCCCACGCCGTTGCGGCCGCTGCCGCACCCCTGGGGGCGGCTTTCACCTTCGTGGCGCTCGTGACGGGTTCGATCTGGGGTCGGCCAATGTGGGGAACCTGGTGGGAGTGGGGCGATCCAAGGCTGACATCGGAGCTCATTCTGCTGTTCCTGTACTTTGGTTACATGGCGCTGCGCGGCGCCATCGACGATACGGCCAAGGCGGACAAGGCCAGCGCCGTGCTCGCGCTGGTGGGTGTCGTCAATGTCGTCATCGTCCATTTCTCGGTCGAATGGTGGAGTTCGTTGCACCAGGGACAGACGCTCCTGAAAAAAGGCGGGCCGGCGATGGATCCGGGCATGTTGTATCCGCTGCTGGCGATGATCCTCGGATTCACGTTCTTGTTCGGTTCTCTCTTATTGCGCCGCGTACGAACCGAGGTATTGTTCCGCGAACGACGTACCCGCTGGGTGCGTGAGATGGTCTTGTCGCCGGAGGGCAGTTAGGCATGGAAAACCTGGCAATGGGAAATTACGGTGTCTATGTCTGGAGTTGTTTCGGACTGACATTGGCCGTCGTTATTTTTTCGGACTGGCGTGCGCGGTTGCGCCACAAACGTGTGTACAGAGATATTGAAGTGCGGATAAAAGCGCTCGAGGAAAGGCAATGAAACCCAGGCAACAACGGATGCTGGCCGTCGGTCTTGCAGTCGCCGGCGTAGCGATTGCTGCGACATTTACGCTGCGAGCGTTCCAGGACAACATGATGTTCTTCGTGGATATCTCGGATGTCATTGCGGGCGATTACCCGAAGCAGCGGAACTTCCGAATTGGCGGGCTCGTCGTTGATGGCAGTATCGAGCGCGAGGAAGGTTCGATGGATCTCCGCTTCCGTGTCACCGACATGAACTGCGAACTGCCGGTTAGTTACGTTGGAGTGCTGCCCGATCTGTTTCGTGAGGGACAGGGCGTGGTCGCGCATGGACGACTCGGCGACGAAGGTGTCTTCGTTGCCGACAAGATTCTCGCCAAGCACGACGAGAACTACATGGCTCCCGAAGTCGCGGACTCGCTGGCCAAGCACGTTGAGAACAAGACGACACCGCTGCGACAGGGCGTCACGGAGTGTGTCACGGAATGATTCCTGAAATTGGACAATTTGCCTTGATACTCGCGCTGTCCCTGGCGATTTGCCAGGGCGTTCTGCCGCTCGTTGGGGCACATCGCAACGATTCCGCCATGATGCAGGTGGGTAATACCGCCGCACTCGGCCAGTTCGTATTCGTCACGATTGCATTCGGATGCCTGACCTGGTCATTCGTCACCAGCGATTTCTCGGTTCTGTACGTTGCCAACCATTCGCAGCTGTCGTTGCCCACCGTCTACAAGATTTCGGCGGTCTGGGGGGCCCACGAGGGCTCGTTGCTGATGTGGATACTCATCCTCGCCGCATGGACGGTCGCCGTATCGCGTTACAGCTCCGAACTGCCTGAGGCATTTTCCGCACGTGTCATCGGCGTACTCGGTTTGTTGTCAATCGGCTTCCTGCTGTTTGCATTGCTGACCTCCAATCCGTTCGATCGCCTGACGCCGCCGGCGAGCGATGGTGCGGATCTGAATCCACTGCTCCAGGACCCGGGCCTCGCGATACACCCACCGTTGTTGTACATCGGCTATGTCGGTTTCTCCGTCGCTTTCGCGTTCGCTATCGCCGCGATGCTGAGCGGTAACCTGGATCAACGGTGGGCGAAGTGGACGCGCCCGTGGACCACGCTTGCCTGGATGTTTCTGACGCTGGGCATCATGCTCGGCAGCTGGTGGGCTTACTATGAACTCGGCTGGGGTGGCTGGTGGTTCTGGGACCCCGTCGAGAATGCGTCTTTCATGCCGTGGTTGATTGGTACCGCGCTGATTCATTCGCTGGCCGTCACAGAGAAACGGGGCCTGTTCAAGAGCTGGACGCTGCTGCTCGCCATCACCGCATTTTCGTTGAGCCTGCTGGGCACGTTCCTCGTACGTTCCGGCATCATTGTCTCGGTGCATGCGTTTGCGACCGACCCGACCCGCGGCTTCTTCATTCTCGGGTTCCTCGGGGTCGTGGTTGTTGGCGCGCTGATTTTGTATGCGTGGCGTGCGCCGTCACTGGATTCCGATGTGGGCTTCGCGTTGCTTTCACGCGAGACGTTCCTGCTGCTGAACAACGTATTGCTGGTCGTCGCGGCAACGCTGGTGTTGATGGGAACACTTGCGCCACTGGTCATCGAGTTGCTCAATGGCGGCAAAATTTCCATTGGCCCGCCCTGGTTCGAAGTCGCTTTTCTGGTCCCGATGATCCCGCTGGTGCTGTTGCTGGGTCTTGGCATGCATACGGCCTGGCGTAAACAGGACACACGGCCATGGTTCGCACTGTTGCGTATACCGGCGATTGCGGCGGTATTGCTTGGCATCGTTCTGCCGTTGATGTTCTATGGGCGCACCGGGTTGTTACTCGCCGTCGGTTTTGCCGCGGCACTCTGGATCATCGCGACATCCCTGATACAGCCAATTCGCTCGCTACGCCGCAAGGACGGTTCCGCCGGTATTACGCGCTCGGCGCTCGGCATGTCGGTTGCCCACCTGGGGATGGGACTGTTCGTGTTGGGCGCGACGGTTACCTCGGCGTTCAACGTTGAGTCGGATCGCGCCCTTACACCAGGTGAGTCGATTGATGTCGCCGGCTACGATTTCACGATGCTCGAGCTGCGCAATGTCGAGGGGCCCAACTACTCGGCTATCGAGGGAGTGATCGAAATCAGCAAGGACGGCGACTATGTTGCCACCGTGCGGCCGCAAAAACGTCAGTACCTTGTGCAGAAGAACTGGATGACGGAAGCCGGCATCTACGCCACATGGAACAAGGACCTGTTCGTCGCGCTGGGCGATCAGCTCGGCAACGGGGCTTGGAGCGTGCGGGTGCAGTACAAGCCAATGATCCGTTACATCTGGTTCGGTGCGATCATCATGGCGCTGGGCGGCATTATTGCTGTCAGCGACCGGCGTTATCGCCTCAAGGCGAGCAAGACCAGCAAAGTCAGTGGTACGGCCGCGGAGTCAGCCTGATGTCGCGCTACGTTCTGCCGCTGCTCGCGGTCATCGCCTTGATCCTGTTTCTTATGGTCGGTTTGAAGCGCGGCGATCCGCGAGCGCTACCATCGCCGTTCATAGGGAAACCCGCGCCGCAGTTCGAATTGCCCACGCTCAAGGACCCGTCAGCGACAATCGGTTCGCAGGATCTCGAAGGAAACCTCGCACTGGTCAACGTCTGGGCGACCTGGTGCGTTGGCTGTCGCGCTGAGCACCCGTTTCTGCTGGAACTCGCGGCAAGAGACAGCATCCCGATCTACGGGATTAATTGGCGGGATACGCGACCTGAAGCATTGCGCTGGATTGATCAGCTCGGTGACCCGTACATCGCGTCCGGTTTCGACGGTAGTGGTCGCGTCGGCATCGACTGGGGCGTCTACGGTGCGCCAGAGACGTTCCTGGTCAGCGCCGATGGGGTTGTCCTGCACAAACATTTAGGTCCTCTGAGCAAAGAATCCTGGGAGAGTGATTTCGTGCCTCTGATCAACGGCGGCGGTGCCGCACAATGAAACGTTTGTTGACACTGCTTGTCGTGATGCTTGCCGTTTCGCCGGTCGCTGCCATCGATACCGGCAAGGCGTTTGACGACCCGGTATTACAAGCCCGCTACGAGAAACTCATCTCGGAGGTGCGCTGCCTGAAATGCCAGAACCAGAGCATCAAGGACTCCAACGTCTTCCTGGCGGCCGACCTGCGGCGCGAGATTCGGCGACTGATCGCGGAAGGCAAGACGGATCCCGAGATCCTGGACTTCCTGGTCACCCGTTACGGCGAATTTGCGCTTTATCGCCCGCGCACCACGGGCAAGACGCTCATTCTTTGGCTCGCGCCCTTCTTGCTGGTTCTGTTCGGAGGCTTTGCGATGTTCCGCGTATTGAGTCACCGCATGTCGATGCCGCTGGACGATGAAATAGCCGTAACCGCTGATAAAGGGTCTTCCGAGTGACTTTCTGGATCGTCTTGGTGACCTTGTGCCTGTTGGCCCTGGGTTTTGGCGTTTGGCCCTTATATCGCGAATCACGCAGGCTCACGCCATTGCTGGCGACGGTTGTCGTATTCGTAGCCGCCTTGTCGGCGGGCCTTTACAACCACGTCGGTAGCCCGGATGTCAGGTCGGCCGGGGTGCATTCCGATGAGTTGCCCGACATGGACGCGGCGTTGGCATCATTGCAGCAGCGACTCGCAAATAATCCCGATGATATCAACGGCTGGAAAATGCTGGCGCGATCACAAATGATGATGCAGCGCTTTGACGATGCCGTCACAACCTACGAGCGCGTCATGGAACTGGAGGATGGACGGAATGCGCAGACGCTTGTCGATCTGGCGCTGGCTATTCTGTCGAGGGACGGTTTGGCGATCGAAGGCCGAACCGCGGCCCTGATCGAAAGCGCGTTGGCTCTGGAGCCCAACAATCCGGCGGCGTTGTTCTATTCGGGCGTTGCGTCGGCAAATCGCGGCGACACGGATCTGGCGGCCTCGCGCTGGGAGATTCTGCTGGGCCTGAATCCGCCGGCCGAGATTCGCTCGATCATCGAGCGGCGCGTAGCAGAGTGGCGCGGTGCGCCGGTGGAATCGCCGCAAACGCCAGTAGCCCAGAATATGCAGTCGGCCGCGGACGCCGCTGACACCCAGGCAGCGGACGCGGATCCGGGCGCGGTGGTGACAGCCAGAGTCTCCTTGTCCGACAATGCGATGGCTGCGATCACGGCCGACGCTAACGTATTCGTCATCGCGCGCGACCCGGCCCAGCCGTCGCCCCCTATAGCGGTTAATCGTGTTCGCCTGTCCGAATTGCCGGCGGTCATCTCGTTAGGTGATGCGCAGTCGATGGTCGCCGGGCGCACGCTGTCCGGGTTCGAAGAGTTCGAGCTACTTGCCCGTGTTTCTCTGAGCGGGAGTCCGGCAGCAACGTCAGGCGACTGGTTCGGTTCCCTGATTGTAAGACCCGCCGAAAACCCGTCGGTTTTCCTGGCCATCGACCAGCAGGTACCCTGAAGGCCCACAAAGCGAAACGCGCCGAGTTGGAAACAACGGAATGGTCGCCGGAAGGGCGGCCACGTTTTTGTTGGAGTTGTGAATGGCATTGCCCAAGTCCCTTGAAGGAAATCTGCGCATCCCGCTTATCGGTGCGCCGATGTTTATCGTCTCGGGCCCCGAACTCGTCATTGCTCAATGCCAGGCGGGCATCGTCGGATCGTTTCCCGCCCTCAATGCAAGACCGCGGGAGATGCTCGGTGACTGGCTGAAGCAGATCAAGGAGGAAGTCGGCGAGTTCAGGGAGGCGAATCCGAGTAAGCCCGTCGCCCCGTACGCTGTCAACCAGATCGCCCATTCAAGCAATCCTCGTCTCTTCGACGACGTTGAAACGTGCGTGAAGCACGAAGTGCCCATCATCATCACGAGCCTGAGACCACCGGAGGACATCGTCAAAGCAGTGCATTCCTATGGAGGCCTGGTATTTCACGATGTCATTAGCTTGCGGCATGCGCGCAAAGCGATGGAGCAGGAAGTGGACGGAATCATAGCCGTGTGCGCGGGCGCCGGTGGGCATGCGGGGACGCTAAGTCCGTTCGCGCTGGTGAGGGAGATTCGCCGTGAATTCGACGGCGCGGTCATTCTCTCTGGCTGCATCACCAACGGAAACGACGTGCTTGCGGCACAAGCCATGGGCGCTGACCTCGCGTACAGCGGTACGCGTTTTATCGCGACCGAAGAGGCCCGGGCCGTGCCGGCCTACAAAGAGATGATCGTCGACAGTCGGGCAGACGACATCGTCTACTCGTCTTTGTTTTCCGGCGTCCTTGGCAATTACCTCAAAGGCAGTATCGCGAGCGCAGGTATGGATCCCGACAATCTGCCGGAAGGTGACAAGAGCACCATGAATTTCGGCAGTGGTGGTGACCAGGATGCCAAAGCATGGAAAGATATCTGGAGTGCCGGCCAGGGCGTTGGCGACATTAACGAGATTCTGCCAGTCGGCGAGCTGGTATTGCGCATGGAGCAGGAATACCGCGAGACACTGGCTCGGCTCAGGGCCGCCTGATCCATGCATATTGTTTTTTATTCCTACCTGTTCGTGGCGCTTGGCGGTGCGCTTGGCGCCATGGCTCGACTTGCGCTAAACGTTTTCCTGCAGCGCGATGTCGAGTTTCCCTGGGGCACATTGAGCGCGAACCTGATCGGCTGTTTCGTGATGGGCCTGGTGGCTCAACTGATTGCCAATACCGCGTGGTTTAACGATGCCGGGATCATCCCCGATCAGTACCGTTTGCTTTTCGCTGTCGGCTTTTGCGGTAGTTTTACGACGCTTTCGTCGATGGTGCTGGAACTCAACACGATGATCCAGAAGAACGAACTCTTCTACTCGTTCACGTACCTCGTCGGTACGCTGGTGGGCGGCTTCGCCTGTTTCTATCTCGGTATCGTCATCATGCGGGCCGTGTTGCAGCTGCAGAGCAGCTAAGCGATCTCCGCGGCGCTCGTCTCGAGTATCCCGACAATGCGCTCAAGCCAATCGCAGTGTTCGGGCTTCATCAATACCGAGCGCAGGCAAGTAACCGTCTCCGAATTTGCACGGAGTTGAGGCGCATAGTGTCTGACAAGGTCGACAGGTAGCTCGATCAACGCCAGATGCAGATCATGTTCGGCAGCCTTCGCAAACAGTTTCTGGGCGCGATCGGTCGCCGTGCTGCTGTCGCTCGCGTCCACTGCATAGACGACGATATCGAGTTCGGGTTCCATCAGTGGTACCAGGTGCTCGCTGTCTCGAAGTTTCTTCCAGAAGTTTTCTGCGGCTTTCAGGCAGTCGTCGAGCATCGCGGCGAAATCGCCGCCGCGCACCAACGGTAGCAGTTGCTGCGTTGCCCACAGCGCGACGGCCGCGGCGCCGGGTCGTGAACATTCGAGGCTTATCTCACCGAGGTGCAGTTCGGCGGAACTGAAATACGTGAACGGCGACGCGTGTTTGTACAACTGACCGACGCCCGGATCTTTGAACAGGACGCAGCCACAGCCGTACGGTTGTAGCCCATGCTTGTGCGGGTCGATCACGATCGAGTCGACTGCGGCAAGGCTGTCGTAGGCCGCTCGCGTATCGTCACGCAATAGCCTGGCCAGCGTGAAGTAACCGCCATAAGCCGCATCGGCATGGATTCGAAAACCGTACTTTGACTGCAGGGCCATAATCTCCGGGAGCGGGTCAACAGCGCCGAGGCCGGTGTTACCCATGGTCGCGACCACGGTACCGACATCGCCTTCGCGTAACAGAGCCTCGAGCGCCTCCATGTCCATTCGGCCGTTGTGGCTGACCGCAACAGGAGAGAAGGGCAGGCCGAGAACGTCGCTGATGCGACTGTGCGTGTAGTGTGCCTGCTCTGATGCGACTATTCGTTTGCCCGGGTGCAAACGTCCGGCTGCCCATAGCGCTTCGAGATTGGCCATTGTTCCGCCGCCGGTAAGGTGGCCCAGCGGCCCTTGCCAGTCGAAAATCTCGCCGAGTTCGACAACGCATTCTTTTTCCATGGCTGAACTGGCACGACCTCCGTCCAGCGCGTGATTGTTCGGATTTACCCACAGCGACATCGCGTACGCGATACGCGCGATCGGGTGGGGCGGCTTCAACATCTGTCCGGCGTACTGCGGATGAAAGTACGGATAGTTGTCGTGCATGCGTTCTGCGGCCTTCTGCAGCACGTTTGCGACAGACTCCGCATCAAACTCGGATTGGAAGTCGGGCAGGTCTGAGTAACCTTCGGCCAATCTGTCGAGGGCGTCTCGCAGGAGTCTCAGTTCTGTCGCATCGATCATGGTCGTTTCCTGTTACCTTCGCCGCGCAGCTTACCGTAAACTGTGGCAATGGACCTCATCGCAATTGCCGCGCCATTCTTCCTGTTCGCGATTGTCACGGAGTTGATTCTCGACTGGCGAAAAGGGACCGGCTTTTATCGCAGTAACGACGCGATCAATAGCTTAAGCGCCGGGATATTGAGCGTGACGGTAGACTACTTCACCAAGTTTTTGCCGTTGCTCGCCTGGGGATTCGTATTGCGCAAGTTCTCTCTGATCGATATGCAGCTGGAGTGGTTCGATTTGTCCCCTGGTGGCTTGCTATTGTGGATAACAGCGGCTCTTGCCTGGGACTTTTGCTACTACTGGTTCCATCGATTCAGCCACGAAATATCGGTGCTCTGGGCGGCGCACGCGGTGCATCATCAAAGCGAAGACTACAACCTGTCGACAGCGCTCCGGCAAACGAGCACGGGTTTTCTGTTCGGCTGGATCTTCTACCTGCCGCTGTTCATGATCGGATTCCCGCTGGCGGTTCTGATCACGGTGAATGCCGTCAACCTGATCTACCAGTTCTGGGTCCACACCCAAACGGTCCGGCGGCTGGGAGTGCTCGACAGGATCCTGGTGACACCATCGAATCATCGCGTACATCATGCGCAGAACGAACGGTATATCGACAAGAACTATGGCGGCATGCTGATACTCTGGGATCGCTTCTTCGGGACCTTCGAGGATGAGTCCGAAGAAGAACCGGTCGTGTTTGGCGTGCGCAAGCCGCTGGCCAACCTGAACCCGTTTTGGGCAAATCTGCAGGTCTATGACTACCTGCTGTTTGACGCGCGCAAAGCGGCCCGATGGCAAGACAAGGTCGGCATCTGGTTTCGCCGGACGGGTTGGCGGCCCGCGGACGTCGAGGAGCAGTACCCGAAGCAGAATACAGATCTGTCCAGGTTCGAGAAGTTCGATCCACAAACGACACCGTCGCAACGCCGCTACGTCATTACTCAGTTCGTCATCGGCATCATTGGCGCGCTGTTCATCGCGGCGTTGTACGCTCGCAGCGGAACGGAGGCCGTGCTGGTTCCCTGCATCTTGTTGTGGATTCAACTCTATACGCTGGGTCTGCTGAATGAAGGCCGGCCTTCGGCGCGTCGTCTCGAGTATCTGCGATTGCTTGTCGCTGTCCCGATCTTGTACTTACTGCTGGAGGCGACGGCCGACGGCCTGGAGCCACAGGCAGTCGGATGGGCGGTGGTTGCGATTTACTCCATCGTATCAGCCATCTGGTTGGGGCTTATTCCGAGCACGAAAGAACGCTTATTAATATATTAATAATCAAATATATATAGAAGTTATCTCTGGTAAATTATAACTATAAGGGACGTCGCCGATGGCTATCAGGAAAAACATACAGTCGGGCGCGCCGTGGGAATCCAGGGCCGCTTATAGCCGGGCTGTTCGCGTGGGTCCGCACATCATGGTATCCGGCACCGCGCCTGTAGGTGACCATGGAGAAGTCGTCGGCGAGGGCGATGCCTATGTGCAGGCGAGGCGATGTATCGAAATTATCGCGGCCGCCCTGAACGAAGCAGGCGCCGGCCTCGAACACGTCGTACGCACGCGCATGTTCGTAACGGATATCGAGAAGTGGCCGGAGGTGGCGCGTGCTCATCACGAAGCCTTCGGCGAGGTGATGCCGGCAACCTCCATGGTCGAAGTTTCGAAGCTCATCGATCCCGCGATGCTCGTCGAAATCGAGGCTGATGCATTGCTGGAGGATGACTGAATAGGATCGGTTCGTTGCCACGTCGAAGAACCAGCCTGTCGGCCAGTGAAGCGCGGCGCATCGTGCTCGCGGCTCAGGGGTTTGATCGTCAACGGCCAGCTTCACCAACCGACGCGAGGCACTTTCGGCGGGCAATGCGTGCGGTCGGAGTCCTGCAGCTCGACTTCGTCAACGTTCTGTTGCCGGCACATTTCCTCGTGATCTGGTCCCGGCTTGGTCCCTATGACCGCGCCCGATTCGAGGATTTCCTGTACCGCTCCGGTGAATTTACCGAGCAATGGGCTCACGAAGCCTCGGTCGTCGCTATCAGCGATTGGCCGTTGCTGGGCCACCGCAGGCGGGACTTTCAGCCATGGCAAAACAGTCCGATAAACAATATCGCGGACCGGGACCGCTACCTGCGCGACATCCTTTCAACAGTGAGGCGTGTGGGCGCCCTGACGTCCAGCGACCTGCCGCCCGTTGCAGGTCCGAAACGTAAGGCGGGCGACTGGCACCGTTCCGTTCCTCGCTGGGCCCTGGAATACCATTTCGGGCGCGGCAAGCTGGCGGTACGACGACGCCTGTCGAATTTCCAACGAGTTTACGATCTTCCGGAAAGATTGATAGGTGATGAGCACCGCGGGATTCGCGTGCGCAAAGAAGATGCATGTCGCCAACTGCTGCGCCAATCAGCGGCCTCGCTTGGTCTCGCGACGCAGCGTGATCTGGCGGATTACTACCGCATGTCGCCCCGAGACGCGGCGCCTCGAATACGGGAGTTGGTTGAGGAAGGCGAGCTGTACACAGTCGATGTGGAGGGCTGGTCAGAGCCAGCCTATCTTGCGACGTCGGCACGATTGCCACGTCGCATTGGTGGCGCCTCGCTGTTGTCTCCATTCGATCCCGTCGTCTGGTTTCGGCCACGGGCGGAGAGAATATTTGATTTCAATTACCGCATCGAAATCTACGTACCCAAGGCGAAACGCCGCTGGGGCTATTACGTGTTGCCGTTTCGTTTGGGCGAACGATTGGTTGCCCGCATCGATTTGAAAGCAGACAGGAAAAACAGGGTGCTGCAGGTGCAATCGACGCACCCCGAAGCCGGGACCGACGAGGAGGTGACCGTGATCGCGCTGGCCCGGGAACTTCGATCGCTCGCCGATTGGCTACAGCTGGAATCGATACGCGTCGTATCGAGCAATCGATTTTGCCGATCGTTGGCCGGTTCGATCACGGCCGCCTGATTCGATGCTACTCGGCGATCTCGGGATCTTCATCCCTGGATGGTCGACGATTGCTCTTGCCATCGTGTTTGCGGGCGCGTTTCCTCTCGCGTGCGGCCGCGCGTTCCTCCTCCGACATCGACTCCCATTTTTCGCGCCGCTGAGCTCGGATTTCCTCGCGCTTCAGGCGGGCTGCCGAGCGCTCTTCCTCCGACATCGATTCCCATCGCTCACGCATGGCGGCTCGGTCGCGCCGCCCCTCGGGCCTGTTCGCGGCCATGCGGTCACGCATAGCTCGACGCTCCTCTTCCGGCATCGCATCCAGTTCGACGCGCCATTTTTCACGCATCGCCGCGCGTTCATCAGGTGACATGCTCTCCATGTAGGCACGCCGGTCTTCCGGGCTCAGGTCTTGAATATCGGAAACGGATTGCGTGTAGCCTGTGGCAGGCAAGAGTAGTGCGAGTCCGGACGCCAGCATGATCAAGCGAAGTTTTTGCATCTGGTATTCTCCTTGGTCGAGACAGCCCCACCTCATTACTGGTGAGACATTCAGTACAACGCACGGCCATCCACAAGGTTGACATGAACATTAGCAAGAAATTCTACGGCTCATTGCCGACTCTGCTTGTTTGCCTGCTGCTCGTAGCCTGTGCGTCGAAGCCTGTACTCCCGCCAAGAAGTGCCGCTGTACCGGCCGGTGTGGATTTTTCAGGCCGTTGGCAGTTACGAGCGGAGCAGGGTTCGAAACCTCCGCGGGAAGGCGGTAATCAGGATCTTATCGGGACGCCTCCGAAAATGTCCTCCCGAAACCCGGGGCGGCGAAAATCGAAGCGCTCATCGGAAAGTGCTGTGCATGTTTTTATCGAGAATGGTGAAAACCTCAAGATTTCCCAGACCCGGGACGGGCTTTTCATCAGTTTCGATCGTGCCATCGTCGAAGAGTTCACATTCGGCGAGAATCGCATGGTTTCTGTAGGTCCCATCGAGGCTCAGCGTGTTTCCGGCTGGGAGGCGAACACGCTTGTCATCGAGACGCTGGATGACAAAGGGGCACTGTTGACCGAATCGTGGTATCTGGATTCGGATAGAGATGTGCTTGTTCGCGAGATCTCCGTGACACAGGGTAGCGACGAGCGGTTTTCGACGCGGCAACTCTTTGAACGAAACTAGTCTGTCGGCTTGTAGCTCCTCAGCGTTGCCCGAACGCGGAGTTTGCCCTTGCGGTGTTGCTCGATGATGATCGGCAGATAGTCAAGCTCTTCGGCACACCACAACGTCATTACTCTCGATGAATTCTCGGCCTGGTGCTGAATGCCAATTGCATTGAAAGTGCCTGCGGGAACCTTGATCTGTTTGCGGCCAATCGAGCGTACATTGACAGTTTTCAGCTTGTCGACGTCGAACATCCGATACTGCGTATTCGGTCCGTCATCGAGGAGGTCATGCATCAGCGCATACTGGATGGACACACGGTCGTACGACAGGCCCTGGAGGGCCGAAACGAGTCTTTCGTCATTGATCGTTCCACTGGCCTCGTTCGTGTCCCAGTCGAAACGGATATCAGCGCGTACCTTGTCACTGGACAGGGAGTCTCTTGACTGGTACGCGATCGGCGACACTCCGTGAGCGTTCGTCGCAAATTCCGCGACCTCGGCGATCGAACCGCGCCTGACAAGTCTGGATAAGCCGGTCGGAACAATCGTGTGCCGGGCAACATAGCCGTAGTCCGTCGCTTCGAGCTCCGTATTGAGGCGTCCGCTGGCGACGCTGAACCTGACTTTATACTCGGCTGTGTGAGGGGTCAGTTTCCCGATCGACTGCACGGGACTGGCAAGCAGGCAGACGGCCACGAGGAACCATGAGATCCAAAATTGTCTCGGTGTACGATGATCGTTGCGCTGGTTCATAGTGGCATTTCTCGCAGTACCTGATCCGATTTTCGCATGAACGAGATGACTGCTTCCTGAACAGCCGGCCGGTGCGTAACGGTGCGCTACAGAAGCGCTGGAGTTTGCGGTATCGGTTCCGTGCCAGTCAATGTAATATTGCGCCTGCATTCCCAAAGTCCGTCCAGACATCGCGAGCGATCGCGGCGTGCCCGGAAAGGAACACTGAATGACATATGCGCGCATCGCGGGTATTGGTAGCTACCTGCCGGAGAAGGTCGTCACCAACCGTGATCTCGAGAAGACCATGGATACGTCTGATGAATGGATTCGCGAAAGAACGGGCATCAAACGACGCCACATCGCCGGCGACGGGGAGACCACATCATCAATGGGTCTGGAAGCGGCCAGGCGCGCCATGGATATGGCCGGCGTTGGCCCGGAAGACATCGACCTCATTGTTCTCGGTACCGCGACACCCGATAAGATATTCCCGGCTACCGCGTGCATCATCCAGCGGCAGCTTGGCGTCAGGGGCGGGCCGGCTTTTGACGTCCATGCCGCGTGCAGTGGCTTTGTCTATGGCCTGGACCTGGCTAACCGCTATATCAGGACGAACGGTGCTCGAACTGCGATCGTGATCGGTTCCGAGACCCTGTCGAGAATTACGAATTGGGAAGACCGCAGCACGGCCGTTCTCTTCGGCGATGGCGCCGGCGCCGTCATCCTGCAGGCTGCCGACGAGCCGGGTATTCTGTCCACGCATATTCATGCCGACGGCGAGTACGAACACCTGCTGCAGGTCGAACAGGGAGTGTCTGTCGGTTTTGATATTACAAAGGCGGGTGGCGCGTACATCAAGATGGAGGGCAACGCAGTCTTTCGACGCGCTGTCGCTACGTTCGACAACATAGCGCGGGAAACGGTGTCCGACCTTGACGGCCACCTTGACGATATCGACTGGTTCATACCTCATCAGGCCAATATGCGCATCATTCGGGCTGCGGCGAAGAAGCTGAATATGCCCATGGAGCGGGTGGTGGCCACCGTTGATGAGCACGCCAATACATCAGGTGCATCGATTCCACTTGCGCTCGATCTCGCGGTTCGTGACGGTCGCATCAAACGTGGCCAAAGATTGTTGTTCGCGGCCTTTGGCGCCGGATTTACGTGGGGCTCGGCGATGTTAAATTACTAACAGGATGATCATTCACTACCACCGAACAAGGGGACTTAAGAATGGCAATCGAACTGACGCTTAACGGTGAGACCGTGTCTCTCGACGTGGAGCCGGACATGCCGTTGCTGTGGGCAATTCGCGATCTGGCGGGTCTGACCGGGACCAAGTTCGGCTGCGGCAAGGCCTTGTGCGGTGCCTGCAATGTTCACATGGATGGGCAAGTCGTGAGGTCCTGCGTGATGCCGGTTTCAGCCGCGGCAGGACGCGAGGTAACCACAATTGAAGGTCTTGCTGAAGACGGCAATCATCCGGTCCAGGTTGCCTGGCGTGAGTTCAACGTCGCGCAGTGCGGATATTGTCAGTCCGGTCAGATCATGAGCGCCGTGGCGCTGCTGGAGCGCAATCCAAATCCGAGCAATGACGACATCGATGCTGCAATGAGCGGCAATATTTGCCGATGTGGCACCTACACCCGCATACGGGAGGCCATCCACAAAGCCGCGGAGGGCCAGTCATGAGCAACCTGCAACACATCAGTCGCCGCGAATTTCTGAAACGCACGGGTCAGGCCGGTGGCGGCCTGGTTCTGGCGCTGTCATTCACGACAGCCTGCGGGCCGGCTGGTCCGGGCCCGGGTCCGGAGAGCAAAGGCGCTTCGTCCGTCGCTCCAAATGTGTACGTCAACGTACGGAACGACGGCATTGTCGAAATAATCTGTCACCGCTCGGAAATGGGGCAGGGAATCCGCACCTGCCTGCCACAGATCATTGCTGACGAAATGGACGCCGATTGGAATAAGATCGAATTGATTCAGGCACTCGGCGATGCCAAGTACGGCGACCAGAACACCGATGGATCGACGAGTATCCGCAATCAGTTTGATCTGCTGCGAAACGCGGGCGCTACGGCGCGGGCGATGCTGATCGCGGCCGCGGCGGCCGAATGGGGCGTACCCGCCGACGAATGCGTTGCGCGCGAGCACACGGTACATCACGAAGCCAGCGGCAAGACCGCGGGTTTTGGTGAACTGGTCGATGCGGCATCGCAGCTCGAGGCGCCCACCGAGGCACCCTTCAAGTCCCGATCCGACTATCGCTATATCGGTAAGCCGATGGATACGATCGATGGATTCGCTTTTACGACCGGCCAGGCGATCTACGGTATTGATACGGTGCTGCCTGACATGCTGTATGCGTCTGTCGAGCGCTGCCCGGCATTCGGCGGCACAATTGTGTCTGTCGATGACAGTGCTGCGAAAGCTGTGGCCGGAGTCGTCGATGTCATCCAGCTTCCTGATCCTACGGCACCGCCGGCCTTCAATATGCAGGGCGGAGTTGCCGTACTCGCAAGCAATACATGGGCGGCCCAGAAAGGGCGCGAGGCGCTCAAGATCGAATGGGACCGCGGCGCCAATGGCGCGCACGAATCAGTGGCGTATAAGGAGGCGTTGCTGGAGTCCGTTACATCGGATGGAAATCCGGTTTTGATCCGCGGTGACGTAGCAGCCGCATTCGAGGCCGCCGATCGTGTGCATGATGCCATTTACTACGCACCGTATCTGTCCCAGGCACCGATGGAACCGCCCGCTGCAATCGCGCAGATGACGGAAGACGGTGGCTGCGAGGCCTGGGCGTGCACGCAAAACCCACAGGCGGCGCAAGATACCCTTGCGAGTACGTTAGGCGTCGACAAAGCAAAAGTGAAGGTTCATGTGACGTTGCTGGGTGGCGGTTTCGGCCGCAAGTCGAAGCCTGATTTCATCGCCGAAGCGGCCTGGCTGGCCAGGGAGAGCGGGCGGCCCGTAAAGGTCACGTGGACGCGTGAAGACGATATCCGGCATGGGTATTTCCACTCGGTCAGCGCGCAATACCTGAAAGCCGGGCTGGATGCCGATGGCAACGCTACGAGCTGGCTGCAGCGCAGCTGTTTCCCGTCGATTATGTCTACGTTCGATCCGGCTGCAACCGGACCCGGCGGTTTCGAACTCGACCTCGGGTTGCTCGACAACCCCCTGGATATCCCCAACATGCAACTTGAAACCGCCGATGCTAAAGCGTACCTGCGCATTGGTTGGCTTCGCTCGGTCTGCAACGTCTTTCATGCATTCGCGAATTGCGGTTTCGTCGATGAGCTTGCCTACCTTGCCGGCCAGGATCCCAGGGACCACCTGCTCAAATTGCTGGGCAAGCCTCGACAAGTTGACCCGGCAGCCGATGGCGCCAAGTACACCAACTACGGGCACCCGCTCGAGAATCACCCGATCGATACGGGGCGATATGCCGCTGTCGTCGAGAAAGTTGCCGACATGGCCGGATGGGGCAGGGTAATGCCTGAAGGGCACGGACTCGGCATTGCCGTGCATCGTTCTTTCTTGAGCATTGTTGGTTCGGTTGCTGAAGTCAGCGTTGACGAAAGAGGCAAACTCAAGGTCCATGAAATCTGGACGGCCATTGACGCCGGAACCACCATCAACCCGGACCGGGTAATCTCGCAAATGGAAGGTGCTGCGATCTTCGGCATGAGTATCGCATTGCACGGCGAAATTACGGCCAAAGACGGCGCCGTCATTCAGGGAAATTATGACAGCTACCCGGTAGTGCGCATGAACGAAGCGCCCGAAGCGATTCACGTCCACATCATGGAATCCACGGCGCCTCCCGGCGGGGTTGGTGAGCCGGGCGTTCCACCTGTGGCGCCGGCGATCGTCAATGCGTACTACGCGGCCACTGGCAAACGGATACGTGAATTGCCATTACGGAATGCCGGCGTAACCTGACATAAGGTCGCAAGATCGCGTTTACAGGCCAAATTTGTGTGATCCAGTTCACTTTTCGCGAGTAACGTTGTCTCTATACTGCGACAGTAAGCGCCGCCTCCAAACAAAAAAAAAGATACGGAGAGAAAAATGGAAAAGGACGTCAACGACATACCGCTCTCAGAGTCGAATGTGTCGCTCAAGCTGGTCGCTATTCAGAAACGCTGCTCTCAGATTCTGCAGGATTCAGAAAACGCGCTGGAGTTGAGTGTTGAAGATCTCGAGCTTCAGCCCGAGGACAGTAATCCCTACAATCACGGCTAACGATTCCCTGATCGACATCACCGTCACAGTTCGACGATAGGCGGTACGGCCGCGAGTTTGCTAGTATCGCCCTCGCAGACAGTTTCAAGAAGTTCGAACGAGGGGATCGTGCTATGGCTGTCGAACCGATGCTCAGAAGTCGCAGAGGGTCAATCATGAGCGAACTTGTAGCTATCCGTGAACTGCCATTACGGAATGCCGGCGTAAGCTGACATCGTGCGCTGGCTCGTTGCCTTACTTCTGCTGACCGGGGGCGCCGGTTACGCCTCCCCTCTGTTCGAAGACGACGGCATTCTCGACGTCACGCTCGAGGGTCCGGTGTCGAAAGTGATCAACGACACGGAACATCGTCGCGAATACCCGTTTTCTCTCGCGGTTGACGGGTCCAGGTTAGATGTCGCCGTCCGCGTGCGCGGCATCAGCCGGGTGCAGGTGTGCCAATTCCCGCCGCTGCGCCTCGATTTCTCTTCCGGTGACACGTCGGCAACTGTTTTCTCAGGGCAGCGTCGCCTTAAGCTCGTAACCCACTGCAAGAAAACTGCCAGCTACGAACAGAATGTGCTGGAGGAGTATGCGGCGTATCGTATCTTCAATGTAATGTCTGACGTGAGTTTTCGGGTACGACTCCTGCGCGTTCGTTACATCGATACAAAGAAACCGGATGAGGATGCCTTGCTGCGTTATGCGTTCCTCATCGAATCGAAAAAGGCGCTCGCGGAGCGCAACCAGGGAACGCTCATCGAACCCCGCCGGGTGACGAAAAATTACCTGGACGATACCCAGACTGGCTTGGCTTACATCTTTCAGTACCTGATCGGCAACACTGACTGGGGGCTCATCAGGGCTCTAGATGCCGAGATCTGCTGCCACAATGGGGTGATCGTGGGTATCGAGGGTCGCCATTTCTATGTGCCTTACGACTTTGACAGGGCCGGCCTCATCAATGCACGGTATGCGAAGCCGGATCCGACCTTACGACTTCGCAGGGTTACCCAACGAAGGTACCGCGGCTATTGCATGGCCGATGATGCGATTCGGGATGCGTTGCGAGCCGTCGTCGGGCATCGAGATACAATCCTCGGCATCATGACGGCTCTCGGGGCAATGACGGGATACGATCTTGAGGAAAGTTCAGAGTATGTGAGGAGTTTCTTCGAGCTCGCTACCGATGAAGAAAAACTGCTGCACGAATTCGAAAAGCGCTGCCTGTAGCAAGCAACATCGGGCGATGAGCAATGCGGCACTCTATCTCGTCACGGTCCTGATATGGGGATCGACCTGGCTGGCGATCGAGTTTCAGCTCGGCGTGGTAGAACCCGAGGTGTCCATCGTGTACCGCTATCTGATGGCATCTTTTATTCTTTTTATATTCTGTAAAATCAAAAATTTAAAGCTTTTTTTTAATCTAAAATATCATTTCTGGTTTGCGCTGTTAGGCACGTTCCTGTTCTGTCTCAACTACATTCTTGCGTATCGGGCACAGATCCACCTTACGTCCGCGCTCGCCGCTATTGCGTTCTCAACGATGCTCTGGATGAACATCATCCTTTCACGGCTTATTTTCGGCACGCGGGCAGGGCGTCGCGTGCTCATCGGCGCGTTTCTGGGAATCATCGGCATCGTTGTGCTGTTTGCGCCGCTGGTCGGCGAAGTTGCCTTGTCCGATGGAGTTTTCTATGGCTCTGTACTCGCCCTGCTCGGCGCCTTGATGTCTTCGATCGGAAACATGGTGTCTCAGGGTGCACAAAATCGATCCTTGCCGGTCCTGCAAAGCAACGCCTGGGGCATGCTCTACGGGGCGATTCTCACGGCAATTCTGTCGATGTTCCGGGGACACCCGTTCACGTTCGACGGGACTTTTACTTACATCGTTTCGCTGGTGTATTTGGCAATATTTGGGTCTGTCGTGGCGTTTGGTGCCTACCTGACGTTGCTGGGCAGGATTGGCGCTCACAAGGCTGGATACGCGAGTGTAATGTTTCCGGTAGTGGCGCTGATTCTGTCGATGTCGTTCGAAGGGCTGCGCCTCGACGTCACGATCGTGCTCGGGGCGTCGCTGGTTATCCTGGGCAATGTCATGGTGCTCAAAGAGGAAAGATGAACAAGCGGAATCCGATCGAAGACCTCGCTCATCTGCGTCACGAATTCGGCGAGCATGGCGGCGTCAATATGTCGATCGAGGCGAGCACGACGTTTACGGTGATTGACCCGGAAACCATGCCGGACTTGTTTGAAGGGCGCAAAGGGCCGGACAAGGGCTGCTACCTGTACGGTCGGCATTTCAATCCGACGGTCTATAATCTCGGCCGGCAAATGGCGGCCCTGGAGGGTACTGAAGCCGGCTACTGCACGGCGAGTGGCATGGCTGCGATCTCGGCGGCAATTCTTGGCTTGTGTAACGCCGGCGACGAAGTCGTTGCTGCAAACGCCGTGTACGGTGGCACTTACGCGTTTCTGCATGACTTTCTTCCCGAGAAGACGGGCATCAAGACGACCTTCGTCGACATCACTGATCTCGACGCCGTCGCGAAGGCCGTGAATCAGCGGACCAAACTGGTCTTTGCAGAAAGCGTGTCGAACCCAACCTTGCGTGTGGCCAACATTCCGCGCCTCGCGGATATCGCTCACGAAGCAGGCGCGTCGCTGGTCATCGATAATACATTTAGTCCGTTGATTCTGAGGCCGGCGGGGCTTGGGGCCGATATCGTAGTGCACAGCATCACCAAGTTCATCAGTGGCGCTTCCGACGTCATCGCGGGCGCGATCTGCGGCACCGACAGTTTCATCGGCGAACTCATGGATCTGCACACGGGCCCGTTAATGTTGCTCGGGCCAACAATGGATCCGCATCTGGCGTCCAGTATCAGCCTGCGTATTCCGCATTTGCCGCTTCGCATGGCCGCGCACGGAGACCGAGCTCTCGAGTACTCGAAACGACTCGCCGGCCTGGGGCTCAACGTCTGTTATCCGGGCCTGCCGGAACACCCGGATCATGCCTTGTTTAACGAGCTTCGTTCCAGCAAGTACGGCTACGGTGGCGTGTTTACGCTCGATGTTGGTGACGAGGTCGTGGCCAACGACTTGATGTCACATCTGCAGAACGAGCAGCGCTTCGGCTACCTGGCGGTCAGTCTCGGCTATTTCGACACATTGATGTCTTGCTCGGGTTCCAGCACCTCAAGCGAGATGAGCGACGAAGGCAAGACCGAGGCCGGTATCTCGCCGGGACTGGTACGAGTATCCATCGGCTACACCGGAACCCTGGAACAGCGCTGGGCGCAGTTGCTCGAGGCCCTCAAAGCGACCGGCATAGTGAACGTTGCCGAACCCGGTAGCACGCGATAATACATAACGACGTTTCCTGCTGATCTCCGCATAGGCGATGTGGGCATTGCGGATGCCGTTGTGTCGGAATGGGTCTACCATATATCAGTAATCGAATTTGGATCGATGATTCACCCTGGAGGCCACGTCGACGAACAAACGGCCAGAAAGCTTCAGAGTTGGTCTCGCACTGGGGAGTGGTTCAGCCCGAGGCTGGTCTCATATCGGCGTTCTGCGCGCGCTCCATGAACGCGGAATAGTCCCCACAGTAGTTACCGGGGTGTCGACAGGATCCCTTGTTGCAGCTGCCTACGCCAGCGATCAACTCGACGCGCTCGAGACCTGGACGCGGCAACTGACCAAGATCGACGTATGGCGGCTTCTGGATGCCACGCTGACTGGCGGTGGTGTGATCCGCGGAGATCGCATCATGCGAGCCGTTGGCGAGAGCTTGCAGGATCTGGCTATAGAGAATATGGCCTATCAGTTTGGTGCGGTCGCCGTCGATCTCTATTCGGGTAGGGAAGTCTGGATTCAGTCGGGCTCGATGCTGGATGCGGTGCGTGCCTCGAGCGGGCTGCCAGGGCTCTTCACGCCAACCCTCCACGAAGGTCGCTGGCTCATCGACGGTGGCATCCTGAACCCGGTGCCTGTTTCACTGTGCCGCGCATTGGGCGCCGATTACGTTATCGCTGTGAATCTCAATCGTCCAATGGTGAAACGCAGGGCAAGAAGCTCCAGAGTCGAGACGACAGACCCACCGACAGCTGATCAACAGAGCCCCGGAGAATCGGATGAGGGAACCGAACTTTTCGCAAGATGGGCGGGACTGCTGGAGAACTTCGTGAGCTCGATCCGAACCGATCGCCAACCGAGCGAACCCGGCATGATTGAAGTCATGTACACAACGATCAATATCATGCAGGACCAGATTTCACGCAGCCGCATGCTGGGTGACCCGCCTGAACTGGTCGTTGCGCCAGACGTAAGCCATTTTCATATGATGGACTTTCACAGGGCGGCGGAGGCGATCGAGCTCGGTCATGCGGCCGTCGAGAAAGTTGCCTCGGAACTGCCCGATGGAACATAGAGAAACAGATACGGTCCTTGCACAGTCTGCGCTGATAGCGGCGCTGATGAAACCCGCGGCGTATAGCCATCCGGTATCGTCGATCGAACTTTTCGAGACCCATATCTCATGGGTAATTCTCACCGGATCATTCGCGTACAAAATCAAGAAAGCAGTGCAGATGGACTTTCTCGACTTCGGTACCCTCGAGCGGCGCCTGCACTTCTGTCAGGAGGAGCTGCGGCTCAACCGAAGATGGGCGCCGGATCTCTACCTGGCTGTCGTGCCGATCTGCGGCAGCATCGATCATCCGTCGGTCGGCGGCGAGGGAGAAGCGATCGAATACGCCGTCAAGATGCCGCAGTTTTCG
>Ga0209567_10000207_pt1 | contig 31308 bp, 30 predicted proteins | sample COG_12_FD_184756 | JGI IMG/M metagenome (GOLD analysis project Ga0209567, IMG submission 184756) | Pelagic marine sediment microbial communities from the LTER site Helgoland, North Sea, for post-phytoplankton bloom and carbon turnover... | ecosystem: Environmental > Aquatic > Marine > Neritic... | reverse complement strand
TGTACACGGCACAGGAAGGTGAGTACGGCCGAACCGCCGGCTTCTTCGAACTCTACTACATGAAGCACCCTCGTGGTGGCGACATGGACATCTTGATCGACGGCCGGCGAGCGCGCCGCATTTCGACGCGCGCGGCCAAGACCTCTTCCGCGTATGCGGCGTTTCGCGTACCCGACGCCTCGCATCGTTTCGAGGTTCGCACGCTGAGCAAGCGGCCCGTCTGGTTGTTCGGCCTTGCGGTCGAGCGTGATCAACCCGGGGTGGTCGTCGATACGCTTGGCATCAACGGCTCGCGAGCCCGGTATCAGCTGTTGTGGGACGACGAGGTGTACCAGGAGCACCTTCGCAGGCGGGAGCCCGATTTGGTCGTGCTGGCGTATGGCACCAACGAGAGCGGCGACGAATCTCCGATCGAAGACTACGAGCGTGACCTTCGCGCCGTCGTCAAGCGCATGCGCGACACGGTCCCCGAAGCATCCTGTCTGTTGATCGGTCCTTCGGATCGGCCGATGCAAGTCGAAGAACGCGTGTTCGAAGACCGGACCCGAACCGCCCGCGTGATCGAAGCGCAGCATCGCGTTGCGCTGGAGCACGGTTGCGGCTTCTTCGACTTGGTGGCCTTCCAAGGCGGTGCGCTTTCGATGGTCCAATGGGCAGCGAACGATCCCGCGTACGCGTCGCAAGATCACATCCACTACACCCGGGTCGGCTATCAGCGCTTGGGTGAGGTGCTGCTGTCGGCGTTGCTCGAAGGCATGTCCGACTTGGGCGATCCGGAGCCTGCGTCCGCTCCTGCCGAAGTCGAAGATGCGGGTGCTCCGGAAGACGCATCCGACAGGTAGTCGGCAAAGCCAGCCAAGAGAGCTTTGTAGAACATATTGCCGATGATCTCATAGCCGGCGGGCGTTGCGTGGCGAAAGTCGCCCATGGCGAGCCGAGGCTGCGCCTTGTACCAGCGTCGCATGGCGTCTTGTCCCCCCATCGCCTGCCAGGTGTCGTAGAAGGCGCATCCCGAATCGAAGGCAGCGCGCCGTTGGGCCGCCACGATCAAGGGAATCGTCGGTAGAGTGCGGATGCGCCCCCTGTGCCGTCGGGCCTGGTCGAGTGGTGCGAACACGAGGCAGCTCAAGTCCTCGCGCCCTTGGCGCATCCGATTCAATACCTGCAGATAGTCCTCGTAAAATGCCTCTTCAGGCCGGTCATCGCTCGCTTCGTTTCCACCAAACCCGAGCACGATAAGATTGACCCCCCGCTGTTCGAGTTGGCTCTTGATGTGCGCTTCGTCGTAGTTCAGCAGGCGATTGGCGCGCGCCCCGACCAGGCCAAGCGAGTCGTACACCACACCCGGGCCATCGCGCTCGACTACAACGCCGTAGAAGCTCACTGGGCCGCCTCTTGCGTAACGAAGCTCGATCCGATGAGGTCCGTCGGGAGCTGTGATCGAATGGACACCGTCGCCGAGCGTGTCGGCTTTGGTCGAGACGATCTCTCGCTCCTCTTCGTCGAGGCGCACGAAGAACTTTCCGCCTCGGGGCTGCTTCTCGTAGTAGACATCGAACCGGGAGGCGTTGGCGCCTACACCTCGCTTGGCGGTGCCGACCCGTGCCCATGCGCCCCGTTCCGCTCTCGATTGCACGCCGCCGTACCCGTAGCGGCCGTTTCGATCCTGCCGGCGCACGACCTCGCGGGGATCCCAGGCTTCAGGGTTCGAAGACTGCCGAACGCCGTGGTGCTTGTACGGTATGTATCCTTTGGCGGCGAGAACGAACCCATGACCCGCGTCCCCAAAACGCCCCTGAAGGTTCTGTCGCACGGTCGACGTGACCAGGTCGGTCGCAATGCTCGAGTCGCCATAGTGCCCCACACGCGTGATCGCCGCTTTCTCGGCCCGAGCGGTCTTTTCGAGGGCTTCGTAGAACGCCCGCATGCCGCGTCCCGTGGGGTCTTCGATGTAGACCGAAATGCCGGCATACTCCGCCGGGTCGATCTTCGGTTCGTCTTCTTCTTCGACGGGGGCTGCAACGACCGGTTTTGCTCCGAGGTTTGCCGCGACGGTCTCGCCCACCGTCTCAGCGAGGCGCTGCGCGCCAGCTTCCGTGCTCGTCGAGCCGCGATATGATCCTCCATGGCCGGCGAAGGCGGGGATCTCCCCCCAACGCTTGAAGAGGCGCGCGATCGGCAGGTCTTCCTCTCCTGGAATCCAAGGACGCAACTCCTCCATCGGCGGAATCACGTACGTCAGCGAACACGCGGCAAGCATGAAGACCGTCACCGTGGTCAGGTGCTGCAAAGGCGTGAGCGGGTTGTAGATTCGTTTGAGCATCAGAATTGGAAGTAGATGTAAGGAACGACTTGGCTGGTTGCGACGACGCTCAGGGCGAAGCCAACGACCGCGAGCGTGACCCCCTGGGCGGGGGCGGGCATGGACTTGAACTGCAGCTCGATCGACTCGAACCAGCGCTTGGGTGTGTAGTGGGCCGCGAAGGTCAGGATGAGCATCGCCCAAACCCCAAGCGAAATCTGCGCGACCGAGAACGTCCCAGAGCCGAGCCGCGTCGTGATGTCAGCTGCGTTCTGAAGGCTCGTCGCGCGGAAGAGGATTCGCGAGAACACGACGAACTGCAAAGCCCAAAACACCTTGAAGGCGCGCAGTTGCCAGGCGTCGACGGTATCGCGGGTGCGGCCGGATCGCCTGTAGAAGAAGCGATGGATCACCATCGCCATCGATTGGAGGATGGCGTAGAACACGAACGTCCACGATGCGCCGTGCCAGATCCCGATGAGAAACATCGTGAGCCACAGGTTCCAATACGCACGAGCGGGGCCGACGTGTGAGCCGCCCAGCGGATAATATAGATAGTCGCGGAGCCACGTCGACAGCGTGATGTGCCAGCGGCGCCAGAACTCCGCTGGGCTTGCGGACTGATATGGTCGGTCGAAGTTCTCTGGGAGCTCGAGGCCCATGAGCTTCGCTGAGCCTCGTGCGACGTCGGTGTAGCCCGAGAAGTCACAGTAGATCTGCATCGTGAAGCCATAGAGCGCGATGACGACTTCGGCCGCGCTGTAGAGCTCGGGTTGATCGAACACACGGTCGACGAGATTGACCGAGAGGTAGTCCGCGATGGCGACCTTCTTCACCATGCCGGTTGCGATCAGGAAGAGACCTTGGGTCACCTGCTCGTCGCGAAGGGTGATCTTGCGTTGTAGCTGGGGGAGGAGCTGGGAGGCGCGAACGATGGGGCCGGCGACCAACTGCGGGAAATAGGTGACGAAGAAAGCGAACTGAAAGAAGTTGCGGGTTGGTTCGAGCTTCCGTCGGTAGATGTCGATCGTGTAGCTGAGGGTTTGGAACGTATAGAAGGAAATTCCGACGGGCAGGAGGACATCGAGGAAGGGCGGGTTTTCGATTTCGATGCCGAAAAAGAGCCACAGCACGTCGGCTGTCGCCTGCGAGGTGAAGTTGAAGTACTTGAAGATGCCGAGAAGCCCCAGATTGGAGACCAGGCTGACGATCAGCCAGCGCTTGCGGGCCTTCTCAGCTTCGTTGGCGTAGATGCGGAGGCCGACGACGTAGTCGATGACCGTCGACGCGAGGATCAGGACGATATAGGCGGGGTGCCATGCCATGTAGAACAGGCACGACGCGACGAAGACGAAGATGATCCGCAGCTGGGCATGGCGAGCCAACAGCCAGAATCCTGCGACAGCGATACCCAGGAACAGAATGTAGTCGAGGCTGTTGAAGAGCACTGGTCCCCTTACCCAGCGTGAACGCGCCCGGTTTTAGCCGCAGGCGGCCCTGCACGCTAGCTGCTTGACCGGGGGCCCGGTTAGACCGAGCATCTGCCCCCCGGAGGTTGGAATGAAGATCAGTGGTTCAGTAGCGCTCGTGACGGGTGGAGCCTCTGGCTTGGGCGAGGCGACGGTCCGTCAGGTTGTGAGCCAGGGCGGGCGGGTGGTCATCGTCGATCGCAACGCGGACTACGGAGAGCAGCTTGCCGCAGAGCTCGGAGATGCCGCCACCTTCGCTCGCGCCGACGTGAGCAATGCGGACGAGGTCCAGGCTGCGGTTGAGCAGGCGACGTCGATCGGCACGCTCCGGGCTGCGATCAACTGTGCGGGCATCGGCATGGCGATGAGAACGGTCGGCAGAGACGGCACCCCTCACGATCTCGAGGTTTTCGAGAGAGTCATCTCGGTCAATCTCGTCGGCACCTTCAACGTCCTTCGGCTCGCGGCGTCGGCGATGTCCAAGAACGAGCCCGAGGACGACGAGCGCGGTGTGGTGGTGAATACCGCTTCGGTTGCCGCGTTCGACGGCCAGATCGGGCAAGTCGCCTACTCGGCTTCCAAGGGCGGCATCGTGGGGATGACCTTACCGGCGGCGCGCGACCTCTCCAAAGCGCAGATTCGCGTGGTGACGATTGCGCCCGGCACGTTCGACACGCCCTTGCTGGGTTCGCTCCCTGATGAGATCCGTACTGCCCTTGCTGCGACGATCCCACACCCAAACCGACTCGGCCGTCCGCGGGAGTTCGGCGCGCTCGCCTGCCACATCGTCGAGAACAGTTACATCAACGGCGAGGTCATCCGGCTCGACGGAGCCATTCGCATGGCGCCTCGCTAACTGTGACTGAGACGGCTCACGCAGCCGGGCATGTCCTGGGCGTGCCTCCAGCGCGCCGGCGGCGCATCCTCGGGCTCGCCCTTCCGATCATCGGCGGCATGTTGTCGCAGAACGTGCTGAACCTCGTCGACACCGCGATGGTCGGCACGTTGGGAGATGCGGCGCTTGCGGGCGTCGGCCTTGGGGGCTTCGCGAATTTCCTGTTCTCCGCGTTCATTTTGGGCATTTCCGCGGGTGTCCAAGCGATGGCCGCGCGTCGTGTGGGAGAAGGGCGTCTGAGCGAAACGGCGATCCCGCTCAACGGGGGCTTGCTGATCGCGTTGGTGATCGCGGTGCCGTGGTCGGCGCTGCTGATCACGCTGGCCTGGGAATACTTCCCTGTGCTCACCAACGATGCAGCCGTCGTCGAGCAGGGGGTGCCGTACCTCCGCGCGCGTTTGTTCGCCATGTTTGCGATGGGAATGAACTTCGCGTTTCGCGGATATTGGAACGCGGTCGACAAGTCGATCCTCTACATGCGGACCCTCATCTCGATGCACGTGATCAACATCTTCCTCAACTGGGTGTTGATCTTTGGCAACCTCGGCGCTCCCGAGCTCGGCGCGCAGGGTGCAGGCGTCGCGTCCGCGATTGCGACCATCTTCGGCACCGCGTCCTACTTTCTGTTGGGGCGGAGTTATGCGCGCGACGCCGGCTTCCTTCACGGGCTTCCCACCCGGGAAACCATGAAGACGATCATTCGCCTCGCCGCGCCAGCAGGGTTTCAGCAGTTCTTCTTTGCGGCCGGCATGACCGTTTTCCTGATGCTCGTCGCTCGTATGGGTACCCCCGAGCTCGCGGCCACGAAAGTGATCATCGATTTGATCCTCGTTGGGATCCTGCCCGGAATCGGTTTTGGGTTGGCTGCCGCTTCACTTGCCGGTCAAGCGCTCGGCCGTGGTCACCCTGACGATGCCAAGCGATGGGGCTGGGACGTGACCAGGATTGCCGTGATGGTGGTCGCCGCGCTCAGCCTGCCGGCCGTTCTGTTTCCCGAATGGATCTTGAGTGGCTTCATCCACGAGCCGTCCACCCTGGCGCTTGCGAAGAACCCCTTGCGCGTGGCCGCCGGGTTTCTGTTCATCGACTCGGTTGGCATGGTGTTGATGAACGCCCTCATGGGGGCTGGCGACACCAAACGAGTGATGTTCATCGGCATCGGGTTCCAATGGTTGATCTTCCTTCCGATCGTCTACGTGATCGGCCCCATCATGGGGCTTGGGCTGGTCGCGGTCTTCACCACGCAGGCGGCGTACCGAGGCTTGCAGGCACTGACCTTCGCCTCGATGTGGAAGCGAGGGCGTTGGCAGTCGGTCGAGCTTCACTGAGGGGTGCGCTGGCGTGCTCGCAGCCCTTCGACACTGTCTTCCCAGCTCTGGCCGTCGAACGAGTAGAAGCTGAAGTCGGACGGCTCCACGCCGTCCAGACATCGAATGTTGACGTCGACGCGCTCTGGATGGGAGCGAGGCCGGTAGTACGAGTGAACCCCGCAGCGGCTGCAGAAGTGATGCTTGGCAGTGTGCGTGCCGAACGTGTAGGTCGTGATCGCGTCGGCGCCCCGCAGGAGCTCGAAATCCTCTTCGGCAACGATCAGGTGGAGGTACCCTTTCTTCGCACAGACGCTGCAGTTGCACTCGACCGCGTCGCGGGAGCGCACGGTCACGCGATACCGAACGGCGCCGCAATGACACCCTCCTTCAAGAACTTCGGGCGCGGCGTCGCTCATCATTCCGCCGGTTCGCCTGTCGACCGGTCGAGCTTCATCCACGGCGTCCCGGCAATCTGTACTTCTATGAGCTCTTCGTGAACCAGGAGCACGGGCTTGGTCGCTACCGCACCGAGCTCGGCACGCCAAAGCTCCTTGCCCGAGCCGACGTCTTTGGCGATGACGATGCCCGGGTCGCCCGCCCGCGCTTCGTACAGCACCCCCTCGCTCAAGACCGCCGTGCTCTGGCCGTCATCCGCCGCCTGCTGAGCTGCTCGATTGTCCCCTTCGAGCTGCATGGCCCCGAACCACGCGATCAATCCCGCGACCAGGACCAATCCAAGCAGTACGCCAACGACGCGCTTTCCCGACTTGCCCTCTTCACTCACGGCTGTTTCTTAGCACGCTCGCGGCGAGCGCCTAGCGCTGCCACATCTCCCACAACGGGATGGCGCTCATCACGAGGTAGCTGACGAGCATCAGCACGCCCGATGCAGCATAGGTCGCCACAGCGCCCGCGCAGCCATACGCGACGAGCCACGGCGCCGCGATGTGGAGCAGGGTCCCCAACGAGCCGGCGGCTATCCACAGAGCCTTCGTCTCTTTTCGGGAGCGCGACAGCATGTAGATGTGGCTGAGGATCAAGAGGTACACCGGCATCGAGAACAGATGAAAGTGGGTGACCTCCAGCAGCTTTCGGCGCGGCATGGGCTCGAACGCTGCGAGATCTTCGCCGTCGGAGGGCATCACCAATGCGGGCCCGCCTTCGACCTCTGCCTCCTCGGATGGTGCGCTCTCCCCGCGGTAGTACTCGTCGGCACCAGCCAGGTCGATCCCGACCATGTCGTGTGTGAGCCACAGCGTCAGCGCCAACCCCACCAGCGTGAACACCAAGAACACCGTGTAGACGGCGCGCGCACCCAGGGGTAGGGCGCGCAGCCTGCCGGGGGGTCGAGTGAAGTCTTGCATGGGTCGAGTTATGAAGACGTGAGCACGGTGTCGTGCAACAACAGCGTCGCCCGCTTCACGGCTTTGGCCATGGCGCGCGCAGAAAGCGTGGCGCCGGAGATGACGTCGATGTCGTGTCCCGGCTTGAAGCCACTATCGGCTGCCTTCCCGACGAACTGCTTGCGGAAGCGCCTGGAACGAATCCCGTCGCCGTAGGGCTCGCGGTAGGCAACCACTTCGACCCGAGTTACTCTGCCCCGGCCGTCGAAGAATGTGGCGACGTCGATGTACTCGTGCTGACCGATCTCACGGTCGAAGAGCGCGTATCCATCGACGTGGTTGGCGGAATGCGCGACGTAGAAGATGTATTCTTGCTTTTCGAGCTTCTGGCCGAGATGCCGTTCGATTTCTTCGCGGCGCTCCGACGAAAGCTGGATGCGCTGAAAGTCCACCACCTCGGATTGCCGGAACTGCTCGGCGAGGAGACCGCGGACGCTGTAATAGACCTGCGCATGGCCGCTCGCGGCCAGGCTCGAGCCGATGGCCACCAGAGCGAGCATCAGGAGGGGTCTATTGAAAACGCCTTTCATCTTCGTTTTCGACAATAGAGGCAGGCCAGATTCGCTGCAAGTCGAAATTACAGGCAAAATTTGCGGATTTCGGCTCTGGAGCTCCCCTTCGGCCCTCATTGGGTGCCATATTCCCGAACGCGAGCGCCATGATCCACTCACTCCGTCATTCGCCACGCCGTTCATTTCCATGGGCAGTTGCCTTGGCGCTGCTGCTGTCGACGCCCACGGCACATGCGGACGCTCCCACCGACGGTGAGGCACCGGAGCTCATGGTCGACCTCTTCTCGAGCACGCGGATCTATCCGAACGCCGACACCGCACTGATGGGGTTCGCGATGGGCGTTCTGTGGCGACCGACCGACAAGTGCCTCCACATCGCTGGCGAAGGTTTTGCCCGATTCGGCAGCCGGACCTCGGTTGCCGGTGAGGAGCTCAAGATGCGAACGGCCGGCGGCGCCCTCGGCGCGCTTTGGGGCAACGGCGATGCCGACCGCTGGTTTGGGGCGGGAGCGATGTTGGACATGGGTTGGGCTCGGGTCGGTCCGCGCGACGACTTCGAGCTCAGCGCGTACTTGCGAGCACTGCTCTATTGGCGGCTTCGCAAAGAGTTCTGGGTAGGTTTGGACGCGCGCGCTGGCTATGTGATCATTCCGGTTACCGTCGACGGCATCGGCATCAAAGGCCCGATGATTGGGCTCGGCGTAGGATTGATGTGGGGCGACGACGGCGGCTATGGCGCGAACTGACCGCGTCTCCAAGATTCACTGGAGATGGTTTCTCCTGTTCCTGCTTGGCTGGTTGACGCTGGCGGCCGGATGTTCGGGCCTCCTCCAGAACCTAGGGGCGCGATGGGCAACGCACAAGATCTCGACGGTGTTCGATCTCGATGAAGTTCAGCAGACGGCTACGCGAGCGGCAGTCGATCGCGCCATCGCGAGCGCGCCGGAAGTGTTGGGCCCACGGCTCGACCTTCTAGTCGCGACCGTCGACCGCGCGTTGTCCAAAGGCTTGAACGAGCAAAACATGCTCGTCATCGAGCGGCAGGTCGACATTCTCATGGACAAGGCCGTCTCTTGGATCGTCGACGAGGCCGCTCCCATCTTGGCGACCCTCCGTGACGAGCAGATCGATCACGCCGAGCGCGAGCTCGACCAGCGTCTTCAGGAGACGCGCGACGAGCTCAATGCGCCCACCGGCGAAAGGCTCCGGAGCCGGCAAGAGAAGTTCGTCGAGGCTATCGAAAAATGGACAGGTCGATTGAGCGATGCGCAAAAGAACGCGATCCGTGCTTACGTAGCGGCGATGCCCGACGAAGCGGCTGACCGACTCAGGGCAGATGAACGACGCCTGGCAGACATTGCGGACGGCATGCGCCAACATCCAGGCGCGCCGGCCATTCGAGATCTCCTCTGGAACGCCTGGAAGCAGCGCGAAGATTGGGGCACGGGCACCCGCTCCGCCGAAGAGCGCAGAGCCGACGGCCGCAGCACCCTCTTTTTCGTGTACGACTTGCTCGACGCCAAGCAGAGAGATCACATGAGCGAGCGCCTTCATGAGATGCACCAGACGGTAAAGCGGTTGCTGGGGACCGCAGAAAGGTGACGATGTCGGAAGGTCTCAATCGTCCTGTTCCTCGTATCTACACGTTGCCCGAGCTCTTCGGGGACCTGAAGTCGCTCGTGCCCCGGTTGCCGTCGCTGTGGGCGATCTGGGTTCGGGGCCGGCTGCCCCGCGCTTTGCGGGAGCAGGTCATCGTTGCAGTCGCGCAAGTCACCGCTTGTCGGATGTGCGCGCACGCCCATACCCGCATGGCCCTCGAGGCCGGGGTTTCGGACGCCGAGCTCGCAGCGCTGCAGAACATGGACGAGCGAGCCTTCGACAGGCCGACTTGGCTTGCGATCGCACATGCCCGCGAACGTACCAAGGCTGACTTTGCTCCCATCGCCGAAGACGACCCCCACGATCCCCTAGTCGAAGCGCTCGACACGCAAACTCGACGCGATGTGGAGGATGTCGCTCGGGTGATGACGGTGGCCAATCGCATCGCCAATACGCTCAACGCTCTTCCTGATCGGTGGCGAGGCAGTCCGGTGCCCGGAAGCCGGCTCTTCGATGAGCTGCTCATCAACCTCATGTTCTTGCCCAGCGCGTGGTTGGGCACCCTCGTGGCTGCCGCCCGCCAGCGAAAGTCGCCCTTTGCGGTGTGGCGCCAGGCTCGGGGACTGTAGAGCCGTAGCATTCGGAGTGGAGCGGCATACGCCTTCACATGAGACAGCTCCGGGCCGCCGCGACGGCGGTGTCGATTCTAGCGGTGTGTGGCGCATGCGATTCCGCAAGCCAAGAAGCTCGCGTCCCCGACATCGATGCTGGCGTCACGCCGGACAGTGGCGTCGCGGTCTCGGGCGCTCCTGCCCGTCGAGGTGGCGCGCCCGCCGCCTGGATGCCGGCCGCAAGCGCAATGGTGATCTTTGGCGGCATGGATCCGATCACGAACGACACCTTTTCGTTCGACCGCGAGGAGTCGGTTTGGCGTCAGCTCGCTCCCGAGCGGCAAGGCGCAGTCCCCGCCAACCGATGCCATCACACCCTGACCCAAGTCCCCGATGCCGATCAGGCGCTCCTGTTCGGGGGCTTTTCGCGGGGCACTCGTTTTAACGACACTTGGCGTTTCGACTTCGCTGCCGAGACGTGGACCGAGGTTGCGGCGACCGGGACCGTGCCCGCCAAGCGCTGCCTTCACGCTTCGGCATTCATCGCATCGCGCACCGAGCTGTTGATGTTCGGCGGGATTGCCGGCAGCGGAAACCAGGCGGGCGAGTTCTTCGACGATACGCATGTCCTCGATGTCGAGACGGGCACGTGGACGAAAGTCGAAGGGGGAGGGCCGAGCGCACGCGAGGGCCCGGTCATGATCTACTCGCGCGCAGCTGACGCGGTCTTCCTCTGGGGTGGCAAAGCATTCGACCACTATCCAACCGAGCTCTGGCAATTCGATGTAGACGCTCGAGCCTGGTCACAGGTTGCCACGACCGGCGAGTCCCCCAAGGGGCGCGAAGACCCGACCTATTTCTGGGACGAGTCCCGCGACCGGCTCACGATTTTTTCCGGTCGCAACGACAACGACCCAGCAGTCCTCTTCGACGACGGCTATGAGCTCGATGTGCGCGCAAAGGTGTGGTCTCGAATTGAAGCAGAGACACTGCCGTCCTCACGTTGGCGTGCTTCGGTGGCCGTGGATTCCGCGAATGACCAGGGCTACATGTTCGGCGGTTGGAGAGACTTCGGCGGCGCCGACGCCTTCAACGATACCTGGAGCTATGATCTGGACGCGCGCAGGTGGACTCAGGTTCCGGGTAACTAGGTGTCGCTCGAGTATTGGTATTTGTTTCCCGTTTCGATCGCCGTCGCCACGCTGGCGATGGCGAGCGGCATCGGAGTATTGGGCGAGGCCGCCAACGTGGCGATGTTCACGGTTCCGGGCGTGCTCATTGGGGGGCAAATCGGTCCGAGAGTTCAAGCGCGCGTGAACCCGGACAAGATGAAGGTCCTGGTCTCCTGGATATTCATGGGCGTAGGCGCCTTCATGCTGAGCACGCTGTTGCGCTAGTAGCTCAGAGGGCGATGGATTGAGGCATGTAACGTTCGGTTCGAGAGGTTGTAGACAGGACGGTGGCTATTGTTACCCCGAGTTCCACGCGTACGGGCGTCGTGCTTTCCGGTGGCGGCGCCCGTGGGGCCTACGAGGCGGGGGTGATTGCTGGCATCGTCGATATTCTTGGGGGACAGGGGCGCGAGCGCGCACCGTTTTCGATCTTCACCGGTACTTCGGTCGGCGCGATCAACGCCACCTGGCTCGCGGCCCATGCCGATCGCCCCGACATGAACGTTTCGGGGCTTCTGGAACGGTGGCGGAGTCTCGAGCTTCGCGAGCATCTCCGTATCAGCCCAATGCGCTTCCTTTGGCCGAGTCGCAGCGGTGAGCGGCTAGGACGTTCGTTCATCGACCCACGGGCGCTCGAGGAGCTCGTTCAAACACAAATTCCGTTTCGGCGTCTGCACGATAACATCGACAAAGGCATCGTTGAGGCGCTGGTGGTCGCCGCGCTCAACATCGCAAGGATACGCGCGGGGTTGCGTATCGGCACTTGGAGACTCTGGTGTTTCACCTGTCCGAGGACATCGGTGACCCGTCGTCTCGTTTTTCAATGGCTAAATCAGGCCGGAGGGGCAGCCGAGTACTCGACCTCGAGATCGGGGTGCCTCTGTGGCACGGCGACACGAAACCAGATGAACGGGAACAGTGGATTCGGCAACCAGTACAGCCAGCCTAGGTTGCGAACGCGCTCACCCGTTGCGAGCAACAAGTCCAACCATACGTACAGGAACTTGTAGGAGCACAGACCAGGGATGAAATTCACTTTGAACCCATCGGTTCGTAGGAACTTGCGCCGGATGTAGAAGTTTCCCTCGAACGGCATGATGTTCCATCCAACCGGGCCTTCTGCCAGGGGGGTTCCTGTCGGACGGTGTGAAATGCGAACCCATCGGTGGGCCTTTGTACTCGCCGAGTCAGCCATTGATCACGTATATACGCTCCGAAACACGGATGTTACGTACCGACCCGCCGCAGGGCGTTGGGAGGTCACCGAAACATCCGGCCGGGTGCCGCGTATCGATGGCCATGTATGAAAGGGAAAAGTCCATGAAGCATGCGGTTCGTAATGTGCTCGGAGCGACGCTCGGGGTTTTGTTGGTCAGCTCGACAGCCTTGGCTGCGTTTTCGCCGCTCAAGTTGGATCGCACGCATAGCAAGGTGAGCTTCACGGCTGCCACGTTGATCTTCGATGTGGACGGGGAGTTCGGAGATTTCAGTGTCGACATCGATGGCGATCCGAAGAAGCCTCAAACCGTCAAAGTCGAGGCCAACATCAACGTAGCCTCTCTCGACACGCAAAACACCAAGCGGGACGATCATCTGAAGAGCCCCGACTTCTTCGACGCTGCGAAATATCCAAAGATCAGGTTCGCTTCGACGGGCGTGAAAGCGAAAGGAAGCCAGCTAGTCGTGAAGGGCAATCTGACGATGCATGGCAAGACGAAGTTGGTCAGCATTCCCTTCAAGGTCGCCAAGGGCAAGAACGGCGCTGGCATGGATGTGACGACCTACAAAGCCAAGCTCACGATCGACCGCAATGACTTCGGCGTCGGCACCGACAGCATCGCCGCTAAGATCAGCCTCGAAGACGAGGTCGACATCGAGCTGCTCATCGTCACCTTCCAGTGAGGCTTCAACGGGCATGTCGGACTGCCCGTTTCCCAACCGCTACCGCGGGCTGCCGCGCGGCCCAGTGCGGAAAGTCGTCGCAGAGCCGCGCGGCAGCCGTGTTAGCGGGAGAACGGGTCAGTGATCGCGCGCTAGCCCTTTCCACTGTTGCTTCCGCTCCGGTCGTCGTGGTGGTCGTCGTCATGATCGTCGTGGTGGCCCTCGTCGTCGCAGTCGTCGTCGCAGTCATCGTCGCAGTCATCACCGTCGCCCCCGTGGGGTTTGCAGAAGGAGCCGCCGTGCTCGAGCTCGCACTCCTCCCCTTGTGGGCAATCGAGGTCCGATTCGCAGTCCATCACTCCGCCGTCGTCGCCAGGGTCGTTTCCGCCGTGGGGCTTGCAGAAGGACTCGCCGTGCTCGAGCTCACATTCCTCGCCGTTCGGACAGTCGAGGTTGGACTCGCAGGGAGTCGTGGCCCCATTTCCTTCCGGGGTGGTACGGGTTGCGAGCTCCGAGGCGCCCGCTCCGGCGTCGCCACAACCGTAAGCTAGCAAACATCCGGCTGCCAAGAACGTTCCAATTATCTTTGAATTCATCGTCTTCCTCCGTTGTGTCGAGAAGTTGTGGGCCGACTGTACCGCCCCATTCCCGTCAGTCCCCCAACGGCCTCTGACGACATGGCCCCGAGCGCTTGCATGAAGGCGCGGTTCCGTATCTCCTTGGCGATGATGGCTACCTCAGAGCTCGAGCACCTTTTCTACGAGGGAAGCTACGAGCGCATTCTCACGTTTACCGCCAATAGGCAGGCCGGGTTGTTAGACCCGTTCGTCGTCGGCGCCTTGGCCTTCACGGGGAGGCTCGACGAGGCGGAGATCACAGGGCGATTGGTGATCTCCGATGACAGCTGTCCGGACGCAGAAGCGGTGGCCGTGCGATTCTTCCTATGCGCAGGGGCCTGTCATGCGGGCATGCTCGACAAGGCCATGAAGTGGGCGAGGCAAAACACCGACGCGATTCGCGCGGTTGACGCCCGAAGTCGTTTTTTCGCCTATCAAGGGTTTGGGCTCGTCCGCTACTTCGAAGGTCGGATGGATCGGAGCAGGCGATTCGCGCGACGTGCCTTGTCCGCTTCAATCGAAGCTGGCTTCCCCTACGGCCGACTCCTTGCTCTCGACTTGCGCGGACACGCATTGATCCAGACCGGCCAAGTCTCGTCTGGTTTGCGCCTCTTGGAGCAAGCGGAGCGCTTGGCCCTGGACCTCGGATTCGTGGCGAATGCCAAAACCATCGAGGTTGCCGAGAACATCTACCGCGTGCGGTGCCGCGTCCAAAACACCGAGGATACGTTGTCGCGGCTTCGAGAGCTCGCGCACTCGTCCATCGTTAGTTTCTTTGCGCGTCGCAATGCGTTCTTGGAGCTTGCGTGGCAGCAAACGCTAAAAGGGCAGATTCAAGCTGCGGAGGAATCATTGAACGATGCAGCCCGGATCGCGCTTCCAGACTCAGACCGGCGCGGCCGCGCTCGCGCGTTGTTGGCGCGGACGGTTATCCTTGAGCTGTCTCAAGGGCGTACTGCGTCGATCCCATACCTGGAAGAAGCGCGGCGCATTGCGCAGGAGGATGCGTCTCTTCACGCCGAGGTTCTGTTCGTCGAGGCTGCCATCTTGCGAACGGCCCGCGCTGGACTCGCCGCCGAACTGGAGATGCTTGCGTCCGCTACGGGGATCGAACGTGCCGCAATCGCACGAAGCCTCGCGGGACCGGCGGCAACCTCTAGGAGCCTGCCGTCGGAGGACCGGCTTGGCGAGCTCTTGTCGAGCCTCCGCTCCATGACACCCAAAGCTCGCGTTGTTCACTTGATCAATGAACAACTCCTCGGGCTGGTGCCTTGGAGCCTCGGATTAGCCCCCGCTTGTCGCATCTATCTCTCTGGGCAGTCCGTATTGACGGAAGACCACGGAACGGTGTCAGTTCGCAGATTCCCATCCGGACCATCCATACGCGTTCTTCGGCAGCTGGCGGAAGGCGCCAAGACCAACGCTAGCCTCATCGCATCGGTGTGGAACCTCAGCGCGTACTCGCCTTCCCGGCACGACCCCACCTTGCACACCGCAGTGGCCCGGCTTCGCGCCGCTCTCGCTTTGCAAGCCGAGTGGGTCCTCACTACGGAGCACGGATACCAGCTTGCCCCTGGCGTTGAGCTCGTGACGGTGGGCGACGAGCTCGAGACCCACGCGCCCGAGGAGATCGACGCAGCGCACGGCGGCACCCGAGAGATCTCCGATCGAGAGTCACACATCTTGGAGATCATCGGCCGCCGTCGCGTTGCGAGTTCTGCCGAGCTGGCGCAGGATATGCGTGTCTCCGACGCGACCGCGCTTCGTTCGCTTCGCGCACTGGTGGCTGACGGCAAGCTCCGCCGCACGGGTCGCGGCAAGAGCACTCGCTACTCGTTGTTTCCTGAGGCGCTTTCAGCACAGGGAGAAAGGTTATGATGTTCGATAGGCACATCACATTAGGGCTCGCACTCGCGCTTCTCGTCGCGTGCGGCGACGCCAACATGCCGGCGCTTCCGACGGATGGAGGAAGTGACGAGGCAGTTCCGGGCGATCCTGGGTCGGCCACGGACGCTGGCACCGACCCAGGCGACGCAGAGGTCGGCAGCTTCGACGGGACCTATTCCGTTCCGGTGAACGATCCTGTGCTCGAGCCCTTTGCATCGGTGCCGGTTGTCTTGGACTGGCGCGAAGCCAATGGGGAGTACCGGCTAGACTACGACTTTCCAACGGACTTGACGGGTGTCTCGCAGCGCGTCTCGTTCGAGGGCAGCCTGACTCGCGACGGAACGATTCAGCTTAGCGGCGACCTCGGGTCGGCATCCTGCGAGTCAGACACTTCGGGCACCAGCTTCATGTGCACAGAGCGCTTCCCTCAAATGGCGTTCGACCTCGAACGCCTGCAGCGCGATCTCGAGCGCCGTGGTCTGCCAGCCGATGAGATCGCCAGGCGCATCGAGGTGGCGTCGGTCTTCCGTTCTGATCCGATCGGCATCCTGGTTTTCGCCCTAGACTAGGAGCGATGATACGGGGTGTGATCACGTCGAGCCGGAAGGCTGAGCGCGCTCTAGAACGCGTCGACGCCGAGGCCGACGAAGCCCGAGAAATGCGGGTTGTCGAGCAGCCACTTCGTCGGAAACGCCCATCCGAGCCGTGCGTAGACCTGCCAGCGGCCCCAGCGAAGATCGGTGAACAAGGCCAAGCCGCCGACTCCGCCGAAGCTATCGAGAAAGCCTTGGCGGCGCGGATCGTTGATCGCGCCCCCCGAAAGCAGGAGACCAAGTTCCTGCGGCTTGTCGATCTTTGGTTTGATGTGCCCGCTCAGCTGGGCGATCGCCACGCGCTCGGAAATGTTGGCGGACCAGGGTAAGCCCGGGACGACGAGCACGTATGGATTCATGCCACCCACGCGCAAGCGGGTGATGTCGTCTTGGAACCAGCCCCAGTTGAAGGTTTCTTGAAGCTCTAGCCGGAACCGTTCGCCGGTCTTCCAACCGGCGCGCAGCCATTGGTTCAGGGTCCAAATTGCCTTTCTCGGATCGTTGCGGTCATCGAGCGAGGTTCCTGTATTGGTGAAGCCCCAAGCGCGCACGTCCGAACGCACATCGATGCCCACAGACGCACCGACGGCAACGCCGTGGATCCGGGGGAACAACTTGGACGCGCGATACTCTTCACCGGGCGAATCGATGTTCCAATAGATGTAGCCGAGCCGTGGCTCGAAGACCAACGTGTTGGCAGGGAGGAGATACGCTGGGTCGGTGTTCTTGTCACCGAAGAACCAGTACCGCACGTTGGTGACCACCTCGAGCGTGTGGTGGTCGGCGACATGCCATTGGATCTTCGGCAGGAGAACCACGTAGCTCGCATTGAATCCGAGGCCGGATCGCCGAAGCCCCTGCTCGTAGTACTGGTGAAGCAGGCCGGCGAAGGCGATCTCGCCACGAAGAGCCACCGAGAACTCGAAGTTCTTGCCCATCGGAACGCGTTCGATCTCGAGGTGAATGGTATCGGTGTTGTAGTAGAGCCGGACGTCACCCTCACCGACTTTGTCTTGGCCATACGCTTCGAACAGGACGAACCCAAAGCCAGTCGCCTCGGGAACGAAGGCAAAGTCGGCCCCCGCCGCCGCCGAACCATGCCAGCCCTCGGCGTGAGCCGTGGAAGAGATGAGCATCAAAGCGAGGATGGCGGAAGAGAGCCTCATGCGCGCACCTTAGCGCACCAAGACAACAGAGCGACTAAGCGCGATCTTCGGTCGATCTCGTTCTTCGAATCCCATGCGAAGTCCGGCCTGCACACTGGCTTCGAAGGCACGCTTGCTGACATGGAGCTTCGGCTCACTGATGAGCACGAAGGCTCCCCGTTCCAGCACGCTGCGCAACTGTTCAAACAGCCGCTCGACGTCGGGCACTTCGTGAACCATCCAAAAGGCAGTGGCGAAGCCGAATCGTGGTCGTGTGCCGAGCCCGAGATCGCGCGCGTTCGCTTGAATGAGCTCTGCGCGTGCCAAGAGTCCACTGCCCTCGAGGCGTTCCTTGGTCATCGTGAGCATCCGCGGCTGAAGATCGACGCCAACCACCAACCCATCTGGACCTACCAGTTGCGCCAGGCCCACGGTATTGAAGCCCGCCCCGCACCCGACGTCGAGGACATGCATCCCAGGGCGCACGAACGCTCCGAAGATCTCCTCCGGCTTGTGAAACCTCCGCCGGATCGGATTGTCGAAGCTGCGGACGAACCACCAGGGACAGACATGGGCCATCGGTCAGCTCCTCATGGATGTATGTGGGTGCAACTCGTCGAACTTGCCAGGGCTAGTGGCTGTCGCCTTCTTCCGGTTGGCACACCTTGTGCATCCTTCTTTGCTTCGAGGCTCAGATAGTGGGTCGCGTTATGGTTCTGTGAATCGGGAGGTGAAAGATGCGAATGCACGCGAAGTTATTCGGAATTGTGCTGTGCGCACTTGCGGCTGCGGCCTGCAGTGGCGACGGAGACGAGACCCCAGGAACCGGAGGGACCGGAGGGACCGGGGGGACCGGCGGAACCGGCGGAACCGGCGGAACCGGCGGGATCCAGACTTCGACCGTGACGGGTATGGTGGTCAGCCGCGACGACAACGAGGCAGCGGTCGTCGGCGCGAAAGTCGAAGTGTTTGGCACCGAAATCTCCGCGATCACCGACGGAGACGGATTGTTCTCACTGTCAAACGTGCCGAATGGGGATGTTTTCTTCGTCACCACGGCGACCGGCAACTGGGGAATCGTAGACTACTACGGGGTGCCCGACGAGACGGCGAACGGCGTCAATCTCGGCGTGGTGCCGGATGACGAGATCACGGCCGTTGACGACGCGCTCGATGATCGGACCATCAGCGAGAGCGATGGCTTCGTGGATATCCTGTTTGAAGGCGCAAAGGGCGACGAGACCGGGATGATCAGCGCGCCAAGCGACGCTCCGTTCACGTTCGACTCCCTCGAGGAGCCGCAGATCCAGAACGGAATCATCGTGGACGCCTCAGGCGAAGGCGAACTATTCTTCTCATCCGTCGATCCCGCGGTCGGGACGGTCACCGCGACCGTAGAAGGAGTCCCGAACGTGACGGATTGCGAGGTGGATGAGTCTCCCGGGACGACGTACCCGATCATGGCCAAGTCGATCACAATCGTCTACGCGGGTTGCAAGCCTGCGCAGTAGCCATCGACTCGCCCGATGAGGCGCAAAATCTGCGTTTTTCTGCGCTTGGGCGCAGATAGTGCGGCTCGGTCCGGCTAGAACATCCAGCCCACGCCAACGTTCCAGCGGTTCGCGATCGGGCCGCTTGATGGGCGTTCGTATTGGTAGTCGAACTTGAAAACGACTTGAGGGATTGGTCGGTAGCTCAGGCCAATGGTCGGGACCACGAAGGCCGGCAGGTCGAAAGCCAGGTCTGACTCCTGAAAGGTCGTGTCGTAGTAGTCGACGCGCACGAACGGCACGAGCGCCATCTCAGTGTCGACGTAGTAGAGGACGTTGTACCCAAGCTCTCCGTACGCGCCGAAGAGGTTCGAGCCAACCGTGCTCGTCGGCTCAGTCTCGCCCGGCGGAATGATGCGGAGGGCGTCGGTATCGCTCACGTGGAAATAGGCGATGAGAGCCCGAGATTCGAAGCCCTTGCGGAGCACGCGCCAATCGCCAGAAATTCCGCCCACCTTCACGTTCACATTGGAGAGGTCTCGCGGTCCGGCCAGCCCGAAGTATGGCGAAACACCGACGACCATCCCGAGGATGGGTTCCCATTCGAGGCGACCGACGAATGCCGGCCCGTTCAGCTCCGCTTGCGTGACCTTGAGACGACCACCACGAAGGCCGCTCGAACCCGAGAAGCCGCTCGCATCGAGGCCTCCCATCACATAGAACTCATATCGGAGCTCGTCTTTGGGCTGGCCCCAGATGCCGATGCCACCTTCACGCCAGGTGGTCGGAATGATCACGCGATCCACCTGTGGGCGTTCAACACCATTGAAGATCGGAGGTTCGTGCCATTGGTTGATGATGCCCATCGGCACGAGAATGACGCCCGCGCGCAGGTAGAGCGCCTCGCTGGTGTCTTTCAACAATCGCCAGTCGATGAAGGCCTGCTCGATTTGAAGTGAGCCGGGAACCGCGACCCCACCTTCTGAGGCGACGAACGCATGCTCGAGCTCGACCTCAGAATAGAACTGGAAGCGATCGTTGAATCGGTGCGCGAAGAAGATGACGAAGCGGTGAAGATCGAGCCGGGCGCTGAAGCTGTCGTCCTCGGGCTTCACCATATTCAGATGAAGCTCACCGTATCCACCGATCGTGGTCTTCTGCTCGCGTCGCATGCGCCCTTGCTGCATGCCGCGTAGGGGATCGATCTCGACCCGATACTGTCCCGCTTCGGGCTCGTCGGGTGCGACTTCCCCGGGAGGCAAGATGATCTCCGGCCCCTCTGGGTCAGCGTCAGTGTCAGTGTCGGTGTCAGTGTCAGCGTCAGTGTCAGTGTCAGCGTCAGTGCCAGTGTCAGTGTCAGCGTCAGTGCCAGTGTCAGTGTCAGTGTCAGTGCCAGTGTCAGTGTCAGTGCCAGTGTCAGTGTCAGTGTCAGTGTCAGCGTCAGTGCCAGTGTCAGCGCCCGCGTCAGTGCCAGCGTCAGGGGAGAGATCTGCGGCATTGTCGGGGGCCTCCTGTACCGGCGGGCTTGGCTCCTGCGCCGTCGCCGTAGGAACTGCCACCACTGTCCCGGTCGCCACGGCCCCCAGCCAGATGAGGGCTAAACCCCTAGATGGATACCTCATTTTCAGCCTCTCCTTATTGCAAATGAAAATGACTTGCAGCTTCATTAGCATACCGCAAATGGGGTGCAAGGATGATCGCGATGGCACACCCTGGCCCAAGAGCCGCCCCGAAATCATTCCGGTTTTGGGTAGGCACACTGTTTGCAGATGCTTAACTTCACCTAGGAGGCAGACGATGCGTGGTTTTTACAGAGTGTTTTGCTTGGTGCTGATCGGTGGCTTGATCGGCTGCAACACCACCTCGGACGTGGGCGAGTACGAGGCCGCCCTGAGGCAGGCCGCCACGTGCGACGAGGTTCTCGAGGCCATTCAAGAGGACGCGATCACCAAGGTCGACCTCGAGCTCAAGTCGTTCGTCGATCAGGAGTACTACTCGCGCGGGGGCGGGCCGGTCGCTTTCGACGGTATCGGGGCCGAAGCTGGCGCCTCGGGCGGCACGGGTGGCACTCGGGCACCGACGCAGGCGGACGGCGACAACGCAGCGAACGCTCCTTCCGGGTTTTCAGACACGAATCGCCAAGTCGCCGACGTCGATGAAGCCGATATCGTCAAAGTCGGCGACGAGGGTCGCAAGCTCTACGTGGTCCGCGGCAACGGGTTCTACGAGTTCGACTCGTGGCCGGCGTCCCAGACCTCGAAGGTCGCCGATTTGGTGATCAACGCGGACGAGGAGGGCGGCGCGATCGAGATGTTCGTCGAAGGTGACCGCGCGGTGGTGTTCTCGTCCGTCTATGGTGTCGAAGCGCTCGACGACGGGGATCTCTGCCAGGGTTACGGCTACGGCGTGCCCGAGTTCGCTGATATCGACGGCGCCTATTACTACTGCGGGCGTTCGTACGTGAAGATCACCGTGATCGACCTCAGCGGCGATTCGCCGCAGGCGGTGCGCGAGATTTATGTCGATGGTTGGTACACCTCGTCCCGCCGGCACGACAACATCGTGCGCGCTGTGGTGCAAAGCAACATGCAGCGGCCCGGCACCGTTCCGAACCTCTACGAGATCCTCTATAACGGAGAGGTTTACCCGGAGTCGCGCGAAGCGGAAATCCGTCTGGCGCGCGCGTGGGCCGTCAAAGCCAAAGAGGCAATCCTAACGACGACGCTGGACGATTGGCTGCCTGTATGGGGCGAGCGCATCGATGGCGAAATTCAGCAGCAGCCCTCGCAGTGCGCCGACTTCTATTCACCCGCGCCCGGGCTGACCAACTACGGGCTCACGCAAATCGTTGGCATCGACATCACGAGCGATGATTCGACTCAGATCACCTCGATCTTGGGTCAAGCGACGCAGGTCTACGCGAACAGCGAGGCGATGGTATTGACGCAGCCGGATTGGAGTTACTTGGAGCGAGACATCAACAGTGATCGTACCGCCGTGCATCGTTTCGCGGTGTCGTCCGAGCAGCAGCGAACGCCCTACCAGGGTTCTGGTTTCGTGCAGGGCATCGTGAATGACCAGTTCTCGATCGATGAGCGCGGCGGCATCATCCGCATCGCCACGACGCGCACCACATGGCCAGCGCGTTCCAATGATCCGCTTGCACCCCAGGTGTGGATCCCGCCGACGACCGACAACCTCGTCAGCACCATGAAGCTCAACGGTGGGGCGCTCGAAATCGTAGGCTCGACGCCGCCACTTGCCGAGGGTGAGCGCATCTTCTCTGCCCGGTTCATCGGCGACCTCGGCTACATCGTGACCTTCCGTCAGGTGGACCCGCTCTTCGCAATCGACCTCAGCGATCCGGAGAACCCGACGGTCCTTGGCGAGCTCAAGATTCCAGGGTTCAGCGACTACATGCATCCGCTCGGCGATGATCACCTGCTGACTATCGGTCGCGACGTAGATGAAATGACGCAGAGAGACAACGGGACCGCCCTTCAGATCTTCGACGTGTCGGACCCGGTGAATCCGAGGCTCGCGCACAAGGCGCTGGTGGGAGAGGGCTACTCCGAGGCGAATCACAATCACAAGGCGTTCAACTTCTACGCCGATAAGGGCTTGCTCGCATTTCCGTTCGTGTCCTATGAGGGCGACTTCTCGAGCACCTTGGAGCTCTGGGACGTCAGCGCCGACACCGGTTTCAATCGTCGTGGTGCGGTCGATCACTCCGACCTGGTCCTCGATGATTGCGGCGGCGTCCCCTACGCGGTCGACGAGTTCTACTACTACTGCGGCTACCAGCCTCAAATCACCCGCGGTGTCTTCATCGACGAGTTCATCTACTCGATCAGCTACGGCGGCGTGAGGGTTCACAACGTGAACGATTTGGCGATGTCGGTGGCGACGGCGAGGTACTAGTCACTCGAAACGGTTTAGTTACACCGCCCGCCCACCCCCACCTAGGCGCTCGCGTGGGGGTGGCGGGGTGGGGATGAAGGGCCCGTACTGCGCGTAACCGCCTGGCGAGTCGCCGTAAGAAACAGCGCCGGTTTAGTTACACCGCCCGCCCACCCCCACCCGTAGTCCTCCCTGCCGCGGCCTGCGCTTCGCTTGGCCTTGGCGGCGCGTTCGCGCCGGGCTTCGCCCTTCGGGCTCGCGCTACCGCCTGCCGAGGGTGTGCCGCGTCGGTGCCAGCGCAGCCCCGTGGGAAGCGCGAAGCGTTTCCTCTACGGGGCGCCAGTGCCAGCGTCGGTGCTACTCCCCAGACTCGAGTTCCCCTCGGAGCCCTTCCAGCCTTTCATGGGACTCCGTCCACGCCTCGAACGAGCGGTCCAACTCCTGCTGGGCTTCCTGCACTTCGCGTAGCAACGTGTCCCGGCGCTCGGCGTCGTCATAGATCTCGGGGTTGCTCAGCGCTTCGTTGTGCTCGGCGATCACGCGTTCAAGCCTTGCGATCGTCTGTTCGAGGGTCCCCACTCGTTTCTCGAGTGGTTTCAGCTCGCGGTTCTGCTTGGCCCGGAGCTCCGCGTCTTTTCGGCGTTGTTCCTTCCGTGCCTGACGGCTCTTCTTTTGGGCCACGGGTTTGATCGCGGTTGCGGTCGCCGGGGCGACGTCTCGGTCCTGGCAGGACCAGATGTAGTCGTCGAGGGTGCCCGGATAGCTTTCGACGCCGCTGTCGTGCACGACCCAGAGCTTGGTAGCGAGCCTGCGAATGAAAGCTCGGTTGTGACTCACGAAGAGTAGCGTGCCGTCGTAGGTGGCGAGCGCGTCGGTGAGCGCTTCGGTGGTCTGAAGGTCGAGGTGATTGGTTGGCTCGTCCATCAGCAACACGTTGCCTGGCCGGACGAGGATCTTGGCGAGGGCGACCCGCGCCCGCTCACCGCCGGAGAGCACCGACACGCGCTTGTCGATGGCCTGATCGCCAAACAGGAGGGCCCCCAGCACCTTGCGCACGCGTTCGATGCTGGTGCCGTCGCTCGCATAGGAGACTTCCTGGAGCACCGTTCGATCGAGGGTGAGGGCCTCGGCATGATGCTGCGCGAAGTATCGGACGTTCGATTGTCCCGGCAGATGCACGCGTCCCCCCGAGGCCTCGATCTCTCCAGCCAGGATCTTCAGCAGCGTCGTCTTGCCGGCGCCGTTGGGGCCGACGATGGCGACGCGTTCGCCACGTTCCACCGAAAGCGAAACACGATCGAGCACAACGTGCTCACCGAAAGACTTGCAGAGCTCGTCCACACGCATCGGGTTGCGCGCGCCACGCTCGGTCGCCGGAAACGAGAAGCGGGCCTGGCGCACCGACCGATGGAGCTCGACCGAATCCATCTTCTCGAGCTGACGAACCCGGCTTTGGACCTGGGCGGCCTTGCTTGCCTTGGCGCGAAAGCGGCGGACGAACTGCTCGAGGTGCGCCTTCTCTTTCTCGAGGTTCTTCGCCCGGTTCTCGAGAAGCTGACGCTCTTCCTCGCGCTGCACGAGATACTGCTCGTAGTTGCCGCGGAATGTGCGGACGCCCTCAGGCTCAAAGCTGAGGACGCGGTTGACCTGCTCGTTGAGGAACTCCCTGTCGTGGGAGACAAGCAAGAGAGCCTGGTCGTAGCTGCTCAGGAATCTCGAAAACCAGGCGACGGAGGGCATGTCCAGGTGGTTGGTCGGTTCGTCGAGGAGCAGCAGGCCAGGCTTTTGAAACAAGAGCGAGGCCAACACGGCCCGCATTTTCCAGCCCCCGCTGAGCTCCCAAAGCGGGCGTTGATGGTCGCTTTGCGTGAAGCCGAGCCCGTGCAGGATCCGCTTGGCTTCGTGCTCGGAAAATCGGGCGTCGAGCGCCGCGATTTGCTCGTGAAGCTCCGCAACTTCGCTCGCGACGCTGACAAGCTCTTCCTCGTCGGCTTTGCTCGAGCCTTCTAGCTCCGCCAAGCGTGATTCGTGTCGCTCGAGTTGCTCGCGAAGCTCGGTTCGGCCTGGGATGCTGTCGTATACGAAGGGCAGCACCCTCTCATTTGGGAACGAAGCGATCTCCTGGGGCAGAAACCCGATGCGCACACCGGGCACCGTTTTTACCACTCCGCCGTCGGGTTCGATCTGGCCTGCGAGCAAGCGGAACAAGCTCGACTTGCCAGAGCCGTTCGGTCCTACCAGACCGATATGATCGCCCTGGTGCACCTGGAACGAGAGCCCGTCGAAGAGCGTCTCTCCTCCAAGTGCGAGCGAAACGTCGTTTACCGAAGCAATCGTGCTCAAGCCAGCTCCGACCGGATCTTGATTTCGTTCAGCAACGTCCGGTGCACTGGGCAACGGGCCGAGATGTCGAGAAGTCGGTCGCGTTGCTCGTCACTCAGGTCGCCCTCGAGCTCGAGCTTCTTGTCGATGACGTCGATCATTCCGGTTTCCTTCTCGCAATCTTCGCAGTCCTGGGCGTGGACGCGATCGTGGCGAAGGGTGACTCGGACGGCGTCGAGCGGCCACTCTTTGCGACCCGCGTACATCTTCAGGGTCATCGAGGTGCACGCACCGAGGCCCGCCAGCACGAGCTCGTACGGGTTGGGTCCGAGGTTCGTCCCGCCTTTATCGAGTGGCTCGTCCGCCGCGAACGTGAGATGGCGAGCCTGAATCCGCTGCAAAAAGCTGGTCGTCTTCCCCTCGACGACGACCTCGCCTTCAGGCGTGTCTTCCGGGACATCTTCGGGCGGTTGTTCTGGTAGGTAGCGGCTCGCCCAAGCCGCGAGCACGGCGGCGACGTATCTCGAATCGCTCCGGCGACCTAGCAAGTGATCCGCTCCGTCCAATGAAACAAAGCTCTTCGGGTGCCGGGCCGCCTGGTAGATCAGACGCGCGTTGTCGATCCCGACGACGTCGTCCTGAGGCGAGTGAAACACCACCAGAGCCTTCTTCAGGCTCCCGATTCGCTCAGCGTTGCAGTGCTTCTGAAGGTCTTCGAGGAAGCTCTTGCGGATCGTGAACTGACGCCCGCCCAGATTCACGTCGGCCTGTCCGCTGGTTTCGATCTCTTCGAGCGAGGCGTCGAACAAACGTGCGACATGCTTCGGGTCGAACGGTGCGCCGATGGTGGCGACCCCAACCGCTTCGGGGATCTGTCCTGCCGCGGCGAGGACCCCGGAACCTCCAAGGCTGTGACCGACGAGCAACGCCGGCGCGCCATAGGCTTCACGCAGTGCGGCCGCAGCCGCAACGATGTCGTCCACGTTATGGGAAAAAGTCGTCCCACCGAACTCCCCCTCGCTCTCGCCGAGCCCCGTGAAGTCGAAACGCAGCGTGGCGATCCCCTTCTCCGCGAGTGCAGCGCTGATGTGAACCGCGGCCCGGCTCTCTTTCGAACACGTAAAGCAGTGAGCGAACACCGCACACGCGATCGGCTCCACCGCCGGCATATGAATCCGCCCGGACAGCGGTTGCCCACCGCCCCCCACAAACTCAAACCGTTCGATATCCATAGTCATAGAGGTCTCCTCAGAGAGCCCAATGTATATCGATTAGCCCTTTCAAAAAGGGGTCTGACCCCTTTTTTTATTCGGCGGCTTCTAGGTAGTCGGCGTATTCGGGGGTGTCGTAGCCGAATTCTTCGAAGACTTCGCGGAGCTCCTCGGAGACCTCTTCGCGGCTGACGCCGAAGAAGTCGAGCTCGAAGTTTCGGGGGCTTTCGTACTCGCTGTGCGCGACCATAGCCTCGTCGAGCTTGGCCTCGAATGCTTCGCTCACGGGCATGCCAAGGCGGCCGTACAAGCCCAGGATCGTCTTTTTGGGGTCTCGAACCAGGTCCTCGTAACGAATCACGATGAACTGATCTTCCGGGATCTCCTTGCGGCACCGGAGGGCGTATCGATAGTAGTCATAGCCAAGCCGCTTGAGCGCTTGGATCTCTTCACCGTCGGGGCGAATGCTCGGAGAGTGGGCCTTCCACGCCTGGTAGAACATATTCAAGAACGACGGCAGCGAGTCGTGCGGGTCACGCACGAGGTACACGAACGCTGCGTCCGGAAACTTCTCGTAGACCGAACGAACGCGTGTCGAGAAGAACACATTCTTGTTCAAGAAGCGTTTCCCGTCCGCCTCGAACACGTGACGCTTGATCGTGTTCTCGTAGGAGTCCATGAATGCGCGCCGTTCCTCGGGCGGTTGACGGTCGATCCAGGTCTGGCTCGGCAGGTCTTCCATGAAAGGAAAGAGCAGACCGGTCGTAGGCGACGTGAGGCTCCAAAGGAGCGTGCACACGTCTTCCTCGGCCTGGTCGAGGCTCAAGTGGTGAACCTCTTGCCAACGGCTTTCGAGCGGGCCGTTGAAGAAATCGTACGCGCGGTTGAGCACGGAGCCGACACTGGTCTGTGCGAGCTCGACCAGCCGCTTGAAGGTCTTGGTTGCGGTAACGGCTGGAAAGATGGTTTGGTAGAGCTTCACCGTGGTGAAGACCTCGTCATCCAAGCTGATCAGGCGGTGGGCGAGGGTGGTGCCACTGCGGGGGTTGGCGAAGACAAAAACCGGCCGCTCGACCTTCTGATCGCGGTACTCGGGGTACATGACCTCGTCGAGGGCGCGGAAGCCGGCCGTAGTTTGGCGGATTCCCAGGTAGATCGGCGCGATCCACGCGGTGGTCAGCAGACGGCCGATGGTCGGCTTCTTGAAGAGGACGTTTCCGATTTCTCGGATGCCCCGCTTGTTGATGTACATGGTCGCTCCCCTGAGGGTAGGTCGTTGACTCGCCCAGGCCCCAGTCTAGGGTCGGTCCTCGAAATTGCTGGGAAAACCGAGCGAGCGGTGCTCTTGTCCCGCTGAACGGTCCGGGCTCCTCGGTGAGCGGGTCCGTTATTCGTCGGTTACGCAGCCTTCGGACGCGGACTTCACATTTTTGATGTACTTGTACAATGTCCCGCGTTTGGCCTTGAGCTCGGGCGCTTTCCACTCGGCGCGCCGCCTTTCCATCTCAGCCTCGTCGACCTCGAGGTCAATGCTCCGCTTCTCGGCGTCGATGGCAATGATGTCGCCGTTGCGCACCAAGGCGATGGGGCCGCCTTCCTGCGCCTCGGGGGTGAGGTGTCCGATGATGAAGCCGTGAGAGCCCCCGGAGAAACGGCCGTCGGTGACTAGAGCGACATCCTGGCCGAGCCCGGCGCCCATGATCACGGACGTCGGGGAGAGCATTTCAGGCATGCCCGGCCCACCCTTCGGCCCCTCGTAACGAATGACGACGACGTTGCCTTTCGTGATATGGCCGCCTTCCATCGCGGACAGCATGTCCTCTTCGCAGTCGAACACTTTCGCCGGGCCTTTGAAGTGGAACCCTTCCTTGCCGGTGATCTTCGCGACGGACCCTCCGGGGGCGAGGCTGCCTCGAAGAATCGTGAGGTGCCCCGTCTTTTTGATCGGCGCGTCCCACGGATGGATGACGTCTTGTCCCTCGTCGAGGTCGGGAAGATCAGCGAGGTTCTCCGCCAGGGTCTTTCCGGTGACGGTGAGGCAGTCCCCATGAAGCGCCTCTTGCGCCAGCAGGTAGCGAAGCACCGCCGGCGTACCACCCACGTTGTGTAGGTCCTCCATCACGTACTGCCCACTCGGCTTGAGGTCCGCGAGAAACGGGACGCGATCGCTCATCGTTTGAAAGTCGTCGATCGTCAAAGGAACATCAACCGCGCGCGCCATCGCGACGAGGTGCAACACCGCGTTGGTCGAGCCACCAAGCGCCATGATCGTCACCATCGCGTTTTCAAATGCCTCGCGCGTCATGATGTCGCGCGGCTTGATGTCCTTCTCCAGAAGCAGCTTGATCGCTTTGCCCGCTCGCAGGCATTCCTCCTGTTTTTCGGGATCTTCCGCGGGAGTCGACGAGCTGTACGGCAGCGACATTCCCATGGCTTCGATCGCGGCCGCCATCGTGTTCGCCGTGTACATTCCACCGCACGCCCCCGCACCCGGGCACGCATGCTCGATGATGTCGAGGCGCTTGTTTTCGTCGATCGATTTTGCGAGGAGCTCGCCGTACGACTGGAACGCGGAGACGATATCCAGCTTCTCGCCCTCGCTTCCATGTCCGGCGCGAATCGTTCCACCGTAGACCATCAACGCGGGGCGATTGAGCCGCCCGATCGCGATCATGCAGCCGGGCATGTTTTTGTCGCACCCCGGGATAGAAATGTTTGCGTCATACCATTGGGCGTTCATCACCGTTTCGATCGAGTCGGCGATCAGGTCGCGCGATTGAAGGGAGTAGCTCATCCCGTCGGTGCCCATCGATATCCCGTCGGACACACCGATGGTGTTGAACCGCATCCCGACCAAACCCGCCTCGACGACGCCGCGCTTCACCACTGCGGCCAAGTCGTTGAGGTGCATGTTGCAGCTGTTGCCCTCGTACCAAACCGCCGAAATGCCGACTTGAGGTTTGTCCATGTCGGCGCGTGTGAGACCAGTTGCATGCAGCATCGCTTGCGACGCGCCCTGGGACGGGGGCTCGGTGATGCGGCTGCTGTACTTGTTGAGTTTTCTGCTCATTGGGGGCTGCGGAGCTTAGCACCCAGAAACGCAGGCTCCGGCCCCGGGGCGTTGGCTTGACGGGCCCGAACCTCGGTCCTACGTCTGTTCAAGAAAATTTGAAGGAACTGAGCTGTTCGAGTGTCCACCGCCGCCGCGAAACAACAAGAACCCAATGATTCTCAGCCTTTGTGGCGCGAGGCCGAGTTGCGGGCGGCCGATGCCATGGGCCGCTTGATGGAGTTCTGGGGGTTTCGGCGCCACATGGGGCGGCTGTGGACGGTTCTGTACCTCTCCCCAGAGCCGATGACGACGGCCGAGCTCTCGGAAACCCTTCAATTGAGCAGCAGCGCGGTGAGTCTGTCACTCGGAGAGCTGGTCCGCTGGGGGGCGGTCCGAAAGACGTGGCGCCCGGGCGAGCGAAAGGACTTCTACCAAGCGGAAAGCAGTGTGTGGAAGCTCCTTCGGCGCGTATACGAGCGGCGCGAGCTGAACCTCATTCGCGAGGCCATCGATGCTTTTGGTGACGCGCAGCAGCATCTCGAGGAGGCCCGAGGCCGACTGAGTGGCGCCGACCGGCGGCGGGTAGACTACATGCGCCAGCGACTTTCACGCCTGAGTGCGCTATCAAAGGCCGGCGAACGACTCGTTCGGCTGCTGGTAGCTGGCCGGATGATCAACCCGGCCGATCTGCAATCCGCGGAAGAGGAAGATTGATGCACGAGGGGACACTCAGCCGAGGCGTGCCATGTCGTTGATAGCGGCAGTTCGAGCGGATTCGTCGGCGGACGTGCTCACGAGCCTACAGGCCGCGTGCGAATCGCAGGGGCTTGGCGATCTTTCCGCCCATTTGGCCGACCTCGCCGATTTGGTGAAGTGGGACATGAAGTCGCTCGAGGACGGGATCCAGAGCCTTCCCATCGGCGAGAGCGTCGTTCACAAGAGCGCCCACCATTTGCTCGAGATTGCGGGAAAGCGGCTCCGGCCGATGTGCGTGGTCCTGGCGTCGCGCTTGGGTCAGGGCCTCGACGACAAGACACGAGAGTTCGGGGTCGCGGTCGAGCTCGTGCACTGCGCTACGCTGCTGCACGACGATGTCGTCGACGCCGGCGATCAACGCCGCGGCGTCCCCGCCGCGCGCACGCTCTATGGCAACGCAGCTTCGATTTTTGCGGGGGACTGGTTGCTCGTAGACGCGTTGCGCCGAGTCCGCGCTGCCGAAATGCCGGATGTCTTGGTCCGGCTGCTCGACATCATCGATGAGATGATTTTTGCGGAAGCAATCCAGCTCGAGAACCGTGGCCGCATCGATGCACGCATGCGGACCTACATGCAGGTCGTCGAGGGCAAGACCGCCGCGCTGTTCCGCTGGGCGATGTTTGCTGGCGCGCACGCAGGGGGTCTCGACCCCGAGGCGTGTAGGGCGCTCGAAGAGTACGGGCTGCACCTCGGAGTCGCCTTTCAGCTGATCGACGACCACCTCGATTACGCGGGCGATGGTTCGACGATCGGGAAATCACCCTTCACCGACCTGCGCGAAGGCAAGATGACTCACCCGGTGATCGTCGCCCTCGAGCGAGACCCTTCACTTCGGCCGGTTCTCGAAGATTTGGTCGCGCGCCCTGCGGACGAGATTTCAGAAGAGGCGAAATCGCGTCTGTTGACCGCCCTTGATCATACGGGCGCCCTCGAGTCGACCCGCGAGCTCGCCATTCGAAAGGCCGAGGCGGCCTGTCTGGCATTGGCCGGCCTCCCCGAGAGCCGCGCTCGAGATGCACTGTTCACGGTGGCCCGCGCCACCGTTCACCGGGAGTCCTAGCGAGTAACGAAGAAAGAGTCATCGATGTCCAAGCAACCACCAGCCGTGACTAGCCGGATCCCGGGCTTCTACCGCGAGCACGTCGAACAGCGGCTTCGAACCATGATCGAGACCGGCCTGC
>Ga0209567_10000206_pt1 | contig 31340 bp, 32 predicted proteins | sample COG_12_FD_184756 | JGI IMG/M metagenome (GOLD analysis project Ga0209567, IMG submission 184756) | Pelagic marine sediment microbial communities from the LTER site Helgoland, North Sea, for post-phytoplankton bloom and carbon turnover... | ecosystem: Environmental > Aquatic > Marine > Neritic... | reverse complement strand
CATCGACGTGTTGATCTGATCCTCGATGGGCTCAGGCGTCGCAACAGGCGCCGGCGGCTCGCTCTCCGCCACAGGCGGTGGCGCGGCAGCGGCTTCCGCCAGGGTCGGGTTTGTATCGGCATTCAACGCGCGCACGGTCCTCAGGCGTTGCGATGCGGACAGGTCCATCCCGCCCTCGCTACTGTGTTCGCGTGTCTCCAGCGAGACCTCAACTCCGGGCTCGGCGGTTGCAGTTGGTTCGGGAGTCGTAGACCCGCTGGCCTGGGCCATTTGGGCGGCGTTCGTATCGAACAGCGCCAGCTCCTCGTCATTTGCAGACTCGGAGGACGGGGCGTTTGCAACAACCTGTGAAGCGATGAAGTTGAGCTCTTCGCCAAACAGGGTCTCCGCAAGTTTGTCGTCGACGTCTTCAATTGTCTTGGCCTTTGCCAGCTCTTCCGCGATCTTCTCGAGTTCGGCATCCGCCTTCTTGGTTTCGCGAGGCGCGATCTTGACTTCGGGCACGTCACCGACGCCGTTGGTTGCCTTGGGTTTGTCAGGTGCTGTAGGGCTGATCTCCCCGGGCTCATCAATCAGGTTATCTTCGATACGCGACTGAATCGCATTGTCGAGCGTAATCTCGGGTATTTCCTCGGGTTCGGGTTCGGGAGCGGCGGCCGGTGCGGGAGTCTCGGCAAGACCAATGGGTTCGAACTCCGGTTCATCATCATCGGAGTCACCCTGAGCGATCGCCATCGCCTTCTCGAGTGCGTCGAGGTCGGGCTTTAGCTGCGCCAGCGTCGGATCGCGTTCCCATTCCGGGACGTCCTCGGGCGACGAGTTATTGGGGACTGCGGCTTGCGGCAAGGCTTCAGGTTCTGGTTCAGGCTGGGGTCCAGCTTCTACAGCTGGTTCGGGTGTCAGTTCCGGCAGTTCCATCGCGGGAGGCGGATCTGCCGCCACGACCTCGGGAGCAAGAATCTCGAGATCCGGTAACGTGTCCTGGATCAGCTCGGGAATCTCAACGTTGTCTTCCGGGTCTTCTATCGGTGCTTCCGGGCCATCGGTTTCGTCCGAGAACACGATAACCGGATCCGGAGCAGTTGCCGGAGCTAATTCGGGCAGAACTTCTGCCTCTGGTTCCGCCGCAGCTTCGGCAACGGGTTCTTGTTCTGGCTGCGGCTCCGGCTCTGCGACCTGCTCAGGGTCGGCAGTCTTCGGCGGTGCGACAAAGTTCTCCGCGACCAGCCCAAATTCCTTCTTCGCGACTTCCGCAACGTAGCTGGACGGGATCTTCTCAAGCCCTCCGGCTGCTGCCGCACCCAGTACGCCCTCGACGATGTTATTGGCCACGCGCGGAATTCCGCCGCACAGTTCGTGCACAAGAGCTGAAGACCCCGCTTCGAAAACATGTTCGAAGTCGACGCCAGCGAGCCGGAAGCAGTGCATCATGTAGCCCCGCATCTCCGCCGCGCACAACGGGTCGATCGAATGGCGCTGCCGCACACGTTGTGCGAGACGCGCGAGTTGTTGATCGCCGAGAAAATCGGTCAATCCGTTGTCGCCCATCAGAACGATAGCCGCGCCGCCGGAGCTACCGGCGTCAGCGGCAGTTAGCGCCTCGAGCTCGGCCAGTGATTCAGCGCCAACGCGCACTGCATCCTCAACGACGATGACGACACGTGTGTTTTCGCTTTCCATTTGGCTCAGGCGTTCGCGCAGTGCCGCAAACTGGCGAATCGGACCTCTCGGAAGGCTGCCCTGGCCGAGTTCTTCGAGAAGAAACTCAAGGACATCCGTGCCCTGGAGGTGCATGCGCCCAATGCGAATCGATCGATGTGTGGCGGCGATCGCCTGTAGTGCCTTTGCCGCCAGGGTAGTCTTGCCAACGCCGGCCGGGCCCGACACGGTAACCACGGCATCCTGCGCCTGCAGGGCCTTCTTCAGGTTCGCCATCGTGGTCGCAGTTTGCGGCCCGACAAACACGTCGGTGCCGGCGACTTTAGCGGCAAACGGGCGTTTCTTTAACCCAAAATGTTGTTCGTACATAGCCGTCCGATCAGCAAATTCACGGCCGCGAACCGGTCGCAGCCTTACCAGACGCTCAGTTTGTGGGGAGACGGTATCGATTTCATGGAGTTATGTCACAAAAATGGTTTCTGATGGGATGACTACCGAGATCGAGAGGCGCGGGAATAGAGTGAATAAATCTCTGAATTTGTTGTCAAAAACCGTCAAAATACGCGATCCTCTCGCGGCGTCGTTCAACCGTCAGGAATTAGAAATAGATGCGTAAGTTATTGATTTTTGGGATTCTTGCGGTAGCAGTCGCTGTCGCCGCCTTAATGGCGCAAATGCGGCCGGAGCCTCCGAAGAAGGACGATGTCGATCTCGACCCGTTGGTAGAGGTCCTGGTTCTCGAATCCATGACGGCGAATTTCCAAGTGAGCAGCCAGGGAACCGTACTGCCTCGCACGGAGACTGTGCTGAGCGCGGAGGTGCAGGGAACGATCACCAGTATCTCGGCAAAATTCATCGCTGGCGGCGCGTTCGATGCGAACGAAGTACTGATGCGCATCGATCCCACGAACTACACGGTGGCCCTCAAACAAGCGGAAGCGCTCGTCAAACAGCGCGAAATTGAGCACGACGGTGCGAGTAAACTCCGCAGCCAGGGTTACCGCGCCGAGGCGGAGTATGCATCGGCGGTTGCAGCACTGGCGACGGCCGAGGCCGATCTTGTCAGAGCCCGCCGCAACCTGGAACGTACTTATATTCGCTTGCCCTACGAGGGCATCGTGCGGGCGAAAGAGACTGATCTCGGACAGTTCGTTAATCCGGGCACACGGCTTGGCGTCGTTTTCGCGACTGACTATGCCGAGGTACGCCTGCCGCTGACAGATTCGGACCTGGCGTTCGTGGACCTGCCAAACGTCTTGGACATAGCGGATTCCGGAGGGGCGCAGGGCCCGCTGGTGAGACTGGTTGCAACCCAAAAGGGCAAGAAGGTCGAATGGGAGGGGCAGATCGTCCGCACCGAGGGTGTCGTGGATGAGAAGAGCCGCGTGACCTATGCGGTGGCTCGTGTCGTGGACCCCTATCGACGACACAATAATGGCGCATCGCTCCCGGTTGGCACCTTCGTCAGCGCAACGATCAAAGGATCTGCCGCGGAGAATGTCATACGAGTGCCACGCGCGTTGCTACGTGGTTCCAGTGAGCTGGTGTTCGTTGATGCCGACAACAAACTGCGCATTCGGGAAGTCGATATCGTACGTTCGGACTCCAGGTATATCTATGTCGGCGGTGGTGCTGAAGTCGGCGAGCGCGTTGTGGCCACTTCGCTCGAAACCCCGGTTAACGGGATGTCGGTGCGAACGACTGACGAACAAACCGATGACGATACCGCCGATACCGCCGATACGCAGATCGCGAGCGGGGAGGGCTAGCGACTATGCGACGTCCCGGCTATACCGAAGAGAAAGGCATCATCGCGTGGTTCGCCGCGAATCACGTCGCCGCCAACCTGTTGATGTTGTTCATCATCGTAGCTGGCCTCATCTCTGCGATGACCATCCGCAAAGAGACGCAGCCTGAATTCGAGCTGTACAGGATCAGCGTCGAAGTCGCTTATCTCGGTGCAGCTCCGCAAGAGGTCGAAGAAGGCGTCGTCATCAAGGTTGAAGAAGCCGTCCAGGATATCAACGGGATCAAGCGCATTCGATCGACGGCCCGCGAGGGCATGGGTCAGGTCACGATCGAGGTCGAGATTGACGCTGAATTCAACGAAGTACTCAGCGAGGTAAAGACGCGGGTCGATGCAATATCGACGTTTCCGGCCCTGACGGAAAAGCCCGTTGTCTCCAAGATCGAACCCGATAATCCTGTGGTCTTCGTCGCGATCCATGGCGATCTCGATGCGTTCGCACGCAAAGCGATTGCCCAGAATGTTCGCGACGAGCTCATGCAGCTGCCGGAGGTCAACCAGGTTCAATACCTCGGCGACCGGCCCTACGAGATCAGCATCGAGGTGTCTGAGCAGACGCTCCGCAAGTACGGACTCACGATGAGCGAGATCTCGCAGGCCATCAAGAACTCATCGATCGATCTACCGGGCGGCACTATCAAGTCTGACGGTGGAGACATCCTCCTGCGGACCAAGGGGCAGGTCTACACCGGTGGCGATTTTGGGCAACTCGTTCTGCGAACGTTCCCGGACGGCACGCGCCTGACGCTCGATGATATTGCCACTATCAACGACGGGTTTGTGGAAAACGATGGCTATGGCCGTTTCGATGGGCGGCCGACGGCAACACTTCGGGTCCTGGCCGGTGGTCAGCAGAATGAACTCGACACCGCTGAGGCGGTGAAGCAGTACATCGCTCGAAAGACCGAGGAATTGCCAGCCGGCGTCAAAATGGACACCTGGATCGATCTGTCGAAGTACCTCGAGGGGCGTCTGTCGATGATGTTTGACAACATGCTGATGGGTGCGCTTCTCGTGTTCATCGTGCTGTCACTGTTCCTGCGCATGAAGGTCGCATTCTGGGTCATCGTCGGTCTGCCGATCTGTTTCCTCGGCGCCCTCTGGTTGATGCCAACCTGGCCCGTGACGATCAATACGATCAGCCTGTTCGGCTTCATTATCGTGCTCGGTATCGTCGTCGACGATGCGATTATCATCGGCGAGAGTATCTATACGAAAATACGCAGCGATGGTCATACGCTCGATACCGTTATTCAGGGCGCGCATCGCGTGGCTATTCCCGCGACTTTTGGTGTATTGACGACAATTGCCGCGTTTGGCCCGATGATGTTCGTCGGTGGGATGGTTGCGCCGTTCTTCGAGGCAATGGCATTTGTGGTCATACTTTGCCTAATGTTCTCGCTTGTTGAGTCAAAACTGATTCTGCCTGCGCACCTGGTTCATGCTTCGATACCAGACATCGACGAGGACGACCTGTTTCACCCGCAACGCAGTATCCCGCTCAAGGAAAGACCGGGCCGCGCGTTTCTCAAGATCCAGCGCCATGTCCAGCATGGCTTGTCCGCGGTTATCAACGACTACTACAAACCGACGCTCCAAAAGGCCATCGACAATCGCGGCGTGACGGTTGCGGGCTTCGTCGCAGTGCTGATTATTACGTTTGGCCTGATGTTCAGCGGCATCGCGCGTGTCGTCGTATTTCCCGAACTCGCGTCCGACTTCATGCAGGTAACGCTCCAAATGGAGAGCGGTACGGCATCGGCTGACCGGAATGCTGCAGTCGACAAGATCGAGGGCACCATTCTCGAAATGAATGAGAATTTCGTCCAGGAGAACCCGGACTCCCTGCCAATCATGCAACACCTCGGCGCATTTACGCGCGGAGACACCGGGGCGATCATGTTCCTGGAAATCCCGATGGACACCAATCGCCCGTATGAGATGAAAGAGATTAGTGAGATGTGGCGCGAGGCCGTTGGCGAGATTCCCGGCCTCAAGGAGCTGACGTTCGATGATGCCGGTCACATTGGTGGCGGACCGCCACTGAGCTTTCGTCTGAGCGGGCCCAATTACGATTTGCTTGAGGCTGCTGCCGCGGAGCTCGCTATAGAGCTGTCGAATTACGAGGGCGTCTTCGATATCACCAACACCGCGACCGCGGGCGGTGATGAGATCAAACTGAAGATCAAGCCCGAAGCAGAGGCCCTGGGATTGACGATGTCGTCTTTGGGGCGCCAGGTTCGACAAGCATTCTACGGCGAGGAGGCGCAGCGGATACAGCGCGGCAAGGACGAGCTCAAGGTTATGGTTCGCTACCCGATCGAAGAGCGCAAGTCGGTTGCCGACCTTGAGAACATGCGCATCCGGACACCGGGCGGAGACGAGGTGCCTTTCCAGTCGGTTGCCGAGTTGTCATTCGACAAGGGCTATTCCCGTATTTCACGTCTGAATCGTGAGCGAACAGTCACCGTGTCGGCGAATATCAATCCCGAACTTGTCGAACCTCAGGAAATCATCCGTTCGGTCTCGACGGAGTTCATTCCTGCGCTGCTGGCACGTCATCCCGGTGTGCGCTATGGACTCGAAGGCGCCAGCCAGGAGCAGAACGAGTTCCTGTTTGACCTGGGAATCGCATTTATCGCGGCTTTGTTCCTGATTTACGCATTGATCGCAATCCCGCTCCATTCCTACAGTCAGCCGCTCATTATCATGTCCGTTATTCCGTTCGGCCTGATTGGGGCCGTGGCCGGTCACGTGATAATGGGCATGGCTATTAGCATGTTTTCCATGTTCGGCCTGATCGCCCTGGCAGGTGTCGTCGTGAACGACAGCCTCATCATGGTCGACTTCATCAACAAGGCGCGGATCAAGGGCCTCCCGATGCGCGAGGCAGTCGTGCAGTCCGGGACGCAGCGATTCCGGGCGATTATCCTGACGTCGTTCACGACTGCCGCGGGACTCATGCCGATCCTGCTCGAGACGAGCTCGCAGGCGCAGTTCGTAATACCAACCGCGATTTCGATCAGCTTCGGAATTATCTTCGCGACGTTCATCACGCTGTTCCTCATTCCTTCGCTGTATATGCTGCAGGAAGATGGCTTCGCCTGGGCGCGACGCGTCAGGGCCTGGTTTGCCGGCGAGCCTGTCGGAGAAGAAGCGGCGGATAACCCGCTCGCATGAGCCAGCCTGGCGGGTACTCTGACGCGGAAGTAAAGTCCGGCGTCATCCTCGGGCTGCTCGCCTACACGATGTGGGGCGTCTTTCCGGTCTATTTCAAGTGGATCGAGATGGTCGCGCCTACCGAGGTGCTCGTACACAGGGTAGTGTGGGCGGTGCCATTCGGTGCGCTGATCATCATGGCGCGTCGCCAGTGGCGCGACGTTCGCGCAGCCTTCGTTGACCGAACTATGCTGTTCTGGTTGGCGCTCGCCGCACTCTGTATTTCGGTCAACTGGTTGATCTACATCTGGGCCGTTCAAAACGAGCGAATTTTCGAGGCGAGCCTGGGTTACTACATCAACCCTTTGATGTACGTCGCTGTCGGGGTTGCGGTGCTTGGCGAGCGCCTGCGCAGATTCCAGATCGTCGCGGTGGTACTTGCGTCAATCGGCGTGGCCTATCTAACGTTCAGCGGCGGTATTTTCCCGTGGGTCGCTTTGTCCCTTGCCGCCTTGTTTACGACCTACGGTGTCATCCGGAAGCAGGTGGCAATTGGGGCCATGCCTGGCCTGTTTGTCGAAACGACGATGTTGTTCCCGTTCGCGCTCGCGTGGTTGCTGGTCCTGGTGGCAACTAACCAGGCCTCATTCGCCGCTGGTGATACGGGTTTATCTGCGTTACTCATGCTGGGCGGTCCGATCACGGTAATGCCATTGCTGTTGTTCGCTATCTCGGCGAAACGCCTGTCGCTTACTACGATCGGGTTTATGCAGTTTCTAGCACCGACCCTGCAGTTCTTCACGGGACTCTATTACGGTGAGAAGCTCACGCCGGCACACCTCGTGTGCTTCGGATTCATCTGGGCGGCAGTTGCCTTCTTCAGCTATGACGCGGTTCGTGCGAGCAAAAATATACGGGCCCCAGAGGGGCCCGTACCGTCACTTGATTGATCTGGCACCACCGCACATCGAGGTGCGTCGACGCCTGATCACTTCCAGAGACTTATTTGTTGGCCTTGCGCTCCTGCGCTTCCCTGATGACTTCCTCGGCCACGTTGGCCGGAGTGGCCGCGTAGTGCGAGAATTCCATCGAGAACTGGCCACGACCTGAGGTCAGCGTACGCAGGTGACCGATGTAGCCGAACATCTCGGCCAACGGCGCGTCGGCCTTGACGCGTACACCTGTTGCGCCAGCGTCCTGCGACTTGATCATACCGCGACGACGGTTCAGGTCACCGATAACATCACCGACATTGTCGTCAGGCGTGAACACGTCAACCTTCATGATCGGTTCCAGCAGCTGCACGCCAGCTTTTGGAATCGACTGGCGATAGGCGGCTTTCGTCGCGATCTCGAAGGCCAGGGCCGACGAGTCGACCGCGTGGAAGCCACCGTCGAGCAACGTGAACTTGACGTCGAGCAGCGGGTAACCGGCCAGCGTGCCTTCGCCCATGCAGCTTGCAAATGCTTTCTCGATGGCGCTCCAGTACTCGCGCGGAACGTTACCGCCGGTAACCTTTGACTCGAATTCGTAGCCAGCGTTCTTCTCGGCGGGTTCGATCATGTAGTCGATCTTGCCGTACTGACCGGAACCACCCGACTGCTTCTTATGGGTGTAGGAGTCTTCGATCGGCGTTGTGATCGTTTCGCGGTAGGCAACCTGCGGCTTGCCCATCTCGACGTCGACGTTGTGCGTACGACGCAGGATATCGACCTTGATATCGAGGTGCAGCTCACCCATGCCCTTGATCAGCGTCTCACCGGAGTCCTCGTCGGTAGCCACCTGGAACGATGGGTCTTCCTGGACCATTTTGTTGAGCGCAACACCCATTTTCTCGGTACCTGCCTTGTCTTTCGGCGCAATAGCGACCGAGATCACGGGGTCCGGGAACACCATAGGTTCGAGCGTCGCCGGATTCTTGGGATCGGCGAGTGTGTGACCCGTACGGGTGTTCTTCATGCCGAGGAGGGCGACGATGTCACCCGCCTGTGCCGTCTCCAGTTCTTCGCGTGAGTCGGCATGCATCTCGACGATACGACCGATCCGTTCGGTCTTGCCCGTGAAGGTATTAAGCACACTGTCACCTTTCTGGATCTTGCCAGAGTAGATGCGTGTAAACGTCAGCGCGCCATAGCGGTCGTCCATGATCTTGAATGCCAGTGCACGCAGCGGCTTGTCCGGGTCGACATCAGCGAAACCACCGGTCTCGTGACCGTCGAGGTCCATCTCGGGCTGCGGCTTGACTTCCGTCGGGTTCGGCAAGAAGTCAACAACTGCATTAAGAACGTTCTGTACACCTTTGTTTTTAAAGGCAGAACCACAGTAGGTCGGGAAGAAGTCCAGAGCGATCGTGCCTTTGCGGACGCAGCGCTTGATGTCCTCAACCGATGGTTCGTTACCTTCCAGGTATTGCTCCAGGAGATCGTCGTCCTGCTCAACAGCCGTTTCGATCAGCTTCTCGCGCCATTCCTCGACAGCGTCCTGCATGTCCTCGGGGACGTCCTGGATTTCGTACGACGAGGGATCGTTCGGATCCGACCAGACCCATGCCTTGCGAGTCAGGAGATCGACGATACCGACAAAGCTGTCTTCAACGCCGATCGGCAAGACCATGACCAGCGGGCTGGCGGCCAGGACATCCTCGACCTGCTTCACGACGCTGTAGAAATCGGCGCCAACGCGGTCGAGCTTGTTCACGAAGATGATGCGCGCGACCTCCGACTCGTTGGCATAACGCCAGTTCGTTTCGGACTGCGGCTCAACGCCGCCCGAACCACAGAACACACCCACGCCACCGTCGAGTACTTTCAGCGAACGATAGACCTCGATCGTGAAGTCGACGTGTCCCGGCGTGTCGATGATATTCATGCGGTGACCGTCCCACTCGCAGCTCGTCGCAGCCGACTGAATCGTAATGCCGCGTTCCTGCTCCTGGTCCATGAAGTCCGTCGTGGCCTCGCCATCGTGGACTTCACCCGTCTTATGAATCTTGCCCGTGAGCTTCAGGATACGCTCAGTCGTCGTCGTCTTGCCCGCGTCAACGTGCGCAAAAATTCCAATATTCCTGTAAGTACTAAGGTCTTTCATTTGACTGCTCTCTTTACATTCCTGGCACCGACCTGCTGACACACAAAAAAGGGCTCTCAAAGCCTTCTAAAGCGAGAACCCGGCAAACTAGCGAGGTGGGTGCACGTAATTTCTAAGCCTTCCGAAGCGCATTCCCGGCAGCCAGTGCGGCGCTGCATACAGGGTCGGATGGCCTTTCGCGCGCGGATAATAGCAGCGCCAAGCGCCCTAAACCAGCCCATTTCGCCATGCGGAACTGGCGCACACTTCCGATCCCGTTTTTCACTTATTATTCAGTCCGTTATGAGTATCTATAGTCTTCCCGCAAACCGCGGTGCATTTCTCGGTCATCGATTGGCTCTCTCCGCAGTGCTTCTGGCGCTGTTTCTCGGGCTGGTTCGTTTTGCGTGGTATCCGGGCCTTTATTTTCAACTCGCAGGAGTTGGCAAGCAGATTCTGATTCTCACGGCCATCGTCCTGGTGGTTGGAACCGGCTTGTCTACGCTGGTCTACAAGGTGGGCAAACGAGGCTTGCGAACCGACCTCGCGATTATCTTGATTGTGGAGCTGGCCGCAATCGCCTATATCGGGCACAGGCTTTTTGACCTGCGCCCGCAGCACCTGGTGTTCGTGATCGATCGCTTTCAGGTGGTTGAGACAAACAGGGTTGCCGACTACCCGTATCGGTTCGAGGAACTGGCCGACCGTCAGCTGGCTGGGCCACGACTCGTCATCGCACGATTTCCGGGCGACCCGGCTGAACGGGCGGCGATGAAAAGAGCAATCTTCTTCGAGGGCGCGTCGGATATCGACGTCCGTCCGGACCAGTGGTATCCCTACGATGATGCCAATCCGGACGTATTGTCAGCAGCTCGTCCATTGGCGGAACTGCGGCAGCGCGGCGAGGCGCACGCAGAGGCTGTCGATCGCTGGCTCAGCAGGCACTCTGGTGACGTCGGCGATTATACGTTCGTACCTGTGGCCGGAGTAAGGCAGGATGCGACCGCGATTTTGACCGTGGCCGAAGGGCAGTTTCTTGACATGCTCGACCTGGATCCCTGGGAATTGACTAGCGCCGCAGAATAGCTATCCAGCGTGCGACGTTCAGAAGACTCATCAACGATGCAGAAACGTAGGTCAGGGCTGCAGCTGTGAGCAATTTGTGCGCATGGCGTCTATCGTTGCTCTTGAGGATCGAGTAGTCATCCAGCATCGGCAGGGCCCGGGCGAAACTGGCGTTGAACTCGGTCGGCAGGGTTATCAAATGGACGAGGGCCGACGTGCCGAGCGTCAGCAGTCCGGCGCCAAAGGTCAGCAGCCCGACGTGGGGAACGCGGGTCACGATCGCGAGGAATGGCGAGATGACAAGCACGCCGGCACCGATCTTCTCGATTCCGCGAGTGACCTTGACCAGTCGCGTGCGCATTTTCAGCGGCGCGTAACCGTGATGGTCCTGAAGTGCATGCCCGACCTCGTGAGCGGCAACAGTTATCGCGGTTAGTGATTGGCCATCGAATTTATCGCTGGTCAGTCGTACGGCCTTGGCTTCCGGATCGTAATGGTCGCCGATCTCCGTAGCTTCGACCTGGACATGCTGCAGCCCGTTGCGATCCAGCAAATGACGGGCGAGCTGGCCGCCCGAACCGGAATAGCGATCAGCAGGCACGCTGTACTTGTCAAGAACACGCGCGACCCAGATGCCCGGGGCGAACACGATTACAAGGACCACGACTATGAAGACGACAATTGTCACGGGCTGGTCGTTCTCGCGTCGATCATCTCGTTCATGTAGTCGCGGTAGCCCCTGGAAAAGTTATCCTGATACCTGCCCCAGAATTCCCAAACACGAGGGTTGCTGAGTCTGAGGGGCTTCAGGACCGAACGCAGACGCTCCTCATCAATCGCGCCGCGCTCGTACTGGAAGTACGCCATATCGCCGTGGCGGAATCTCATGAACAGGGCACGCTCAAGTCGAAATGTTTCGAGCTCCGTGAGCTCCTCCGTAGTGGCAAAGGCCTTGTACGTTAAACCTGCGACGTACTCGTTCTCGATCACCAATCTATTCATTTCAGAGATATTGTCGATCAGGTCCTGGTAGGCCGCAATCTCGATGGCGCGTGTATTGAGTTCGGCCTGTATCGCGCCATTCCGCGTCTCGATGCCGACGAATATCAGCGACGCAACGATGGCGACTCCGCCGACGACCTCCATCAGGTCTTTCCACTGCTCACGTTTCATTACAATTTCTCCGCGGGGCCGGACTAGTTAGCTGTTGCCTGCTAATCTACCAGCGTTTACTAGCCAGGCGGAGTTTGCGGTGACACAAGATCAGGCAATGTTGTTCGGACTACTGGTTTTCGTATTCGTCTTTCTGATCTGGGGAAGATGGCGGTACGACCTGGTTGCGTTCATTGCGCTCCTGGTCGCACTACTGATGGGAGTCGTACCCAAGGAAGAAGCCTTCTCCGGGTTCGGGCACCCGGCGACGATTATCATCGCGTTGGTCCTGATCGTGAGTCGGGGCCTCTCGAACTCCGGCGCCATCGAACTGGTCGCGCGATTCGTGGTTGATGCGTCCCGCAAGCTGGCCACGCACATTACGATCATGTCTGGCCTGGCCGCCGGTCTGTCTGCATTGATGAATAACGTGGCGGCGCTCGCGCTCCTTATGCCCGTCGACATGCAAGCCGCAAAGAAAGCTGGACGTAGCCCATCATTGTCCCTCATGCCGCTGTCATTCGCGTCGATACTCGGCGGGATGATCACGTTGATCGGTACCCCACCCAATATCGTCGTTGCGGAGTTTCGTGGGGATGCACTGGGCGAACCGTATCGGATGTTCGACTTTGCCCCGGTAGGGCTCGCTTGTGCAACGGTCGGTGTGGCCTACGTCGCGCTGATCGGCTGGCGATTGCTGCCGCGTGAGAGACAGTCGAGTGACGCAGGCAAAGACCTGTTCGATCTTGCGGACTACATTGCCGAGGTTCGGGTTCCCGAAGGTTCCGGTGTGATCGGCAAGCGGGTTCGCGACCTTGATGCCGAGGCGGCCAAGGTCGATGTCGAGATTATCGGCCTGATTCGGCGCGGACGCAGGCTGCCGGGCCTGGCACGTATCGCCGAAATAAAGGCGGATGACATCCTGGTGGTCGAGGCCAGCCCCGATAGCCTGGAGGAGGCGCTGGGTGGCCTCAAGCTCGAGTATGTGGGCAAAGGCGAGGGGCAGCTCAAGGATGAGGATCTTGTCCTGCAGGAGGTCGTCGTGCAGGAATCATCGAGGCTCGCCGGCAGGTCCGCGATCTCGGTTCGCTTGTTGTATCGCTACCGGGTCGCACTGGTCGGTGTATCCCGCCAGGGGCGGCGGTTTCGCGACAAGGTTCGATCGCTCGTCCTGCAGCCCGGTGACGTGTTGCTGCTCCTGGGACCCAAGGAGCGTCTTTCGGACGTAAAAGGTCGCCTCGGACTTCTGCCACTGGCCGATCGCGGCCATGCCGTAATCAAGCGCGACAAAGTGTGGCTGGCGGTCGGGACTTTCGCGGCCGCAATTGCAGTCGCCAGTTTCGGGTGGGTCTATCTCCCGATTGCGCTTGGCTGCGTAACGGCGATCTACGTGTTGTCGAATATTGTGCCTATCCGGGACGTCTACACGTCCGTGGAATGGCCTGTCATTGTCTTGTTGGGCTCCATGATTCCTATCGGTGGCGCGCTGCAGTCGACCGGTGGCACGGCTCTCATCGCCGGCGGTATCGTGGATATCGCGGCGGGCTTCTCGCCGGTCGTCGTACTCACCTTGCTCGTCGTCGTGACGATGACGCTTTCCGATGTCATGAACAACACGGCTACAGCCGTCATTGCGGCGCCAATCGCGGTAGAGATTGCATCGCGCCTCGGCGTAAATCCGGACCCGTTTCTTATGGGTGTCGCCGTTGCAGCCTCGTGCGCCTTCCTGACCCCGATCGGCCACAAGAACAACACACTGATCATGGGACCGGGTGGGTATCGTTTCGGTGACTATTGGCGAATGGGCTTGCCCCTGGAGATTCTCATTGTCGTCGTTTCGGTCCCGGCGATCATTACGTTCTGGCCCATGTAGTGCGCCGATTTATGTCAACCGCTTGTCGCAAAAAACACGAAAATCAGGTCAAAAACTGACATTCATTGAGCGATTCGGGGCTGCAACAGGGACCCGATCGAATCGTAACTTATTGAAAGTAAAGATATTGAGGGTTTCAGCTGCCGGTCGATCAAGTTGGCACGACGTTTGCAGCTTTAGAACTAACGGCGCCTCGAGGCGCGACTGAACTAGTGTTTACGACGGAGATTGACATGGCACGAGCGACGATCCAGGACTGGACCGACAGCATTGTACTGTTGAAATTCGACCAGCACCACAATGTGCGCTACAAGGTCTACCGCGATGGGGACAAGAATTTTCTCGAGATTCGCGGCGACGATGACACGCACGTCCACACACTCGAACTGCCGGACGGCATGAAGCTCGACCGGACGAGTTACGAGGTGCTATTGCGTTACGTCTTGCTTGACGTCGTAGCTGCGTAAGCTTCGACTGCTTCCCATACACGCAAGAGGTTCTCGCCGAGGATCTTGCGAATATCCTCCTCGCTGTAGCCGCGTTCCAGCAGCCCGGCAACCAGGTTGGGATACGAGGAAACGTCCTTGAGGCCCGCGGGCAGCGAATCCCCGACGCCATCGTAGTCCGAGCCGATACCTACGTGGTCAACGCCGGTGAGCTTGACCACATGATCAAAGTGATCGAGGACATCGTCCAGGGTCGCAAAGGGCAGAGGCCCGTGTTCCTCGGCATAGATTGCCGGGTAGTCCTTGTACAGGTATTCCTCTGTCAGTTCCGGGTGCTCCATCAGGTGTTGTTTGCCCGCCGCCATGAGGGCGTCACCGTATTCCCGGGACTTCTGGCTGACGAATGTCGACCCGAAGTTGATCTGGATGATGCCGCCTTGTTCCGCCATCGCGACGATCATCTCGTCGTTCATGTTGCGCTCGAATCCGGGAGTGAAGAACCGCGCTGACGAGTGCGAGGCGATTAGCGGCGCGCCTGATATCTCGAGTATTTGCCAGAACGCGTCGTCGGAGACATGGCTGACATCGACCATTATTCCGAGGCGATTCATTTCACGAATCGCTTCTTTGCCGAACTCGCTCAAACCGTGCCACTGCCGGTTCTCGTCGTACGACGAATCGGACAGATGATTCGACAGGCTGTGCGCAGGCGTGATGTAGCGGATGCCACGATCGAAAAAGTGCTGAATGTTGGCGAGGTCCCCGTCGATCGGCGAGCCGTTCTCCATCCCCATCGGCAGGGATATCAAGCCAGCTTCGAACTGGCTGCGTACGCCGGCGACGGAGGCAGCCAGAGCAAACTTGTCCGGTGCGGAAGCGACCATGTTCTCAACAAGTTCGATAAGCGATTCCGCCGCAGCCTTCGATTTGCCCTCAGCCTCGTAGCTCGCCGGTGTGTAGATCGACATGAATGGGACATTCAGTCCGCCCGCCACGGCGCGCGGATAGTCGAAGTCACCGCTGTCGCTCGCTTGCGATAAGTCGGGTGTCGCCATTGCCAGTTTCATGGGCACGTCGATGTGCGTGTCCACGATAATGCTCGATTGCGCGATGCGTAGCGCTTCGGCAGCGTAGTCGATATTGGCTGATTTGCCGCCTGCATTATCATCGGAGCCGCAAGCGGTGAAAAGTAGGGTGGCTGCCAACAGGCAGATAGGTTTCTTTGGCATCGACGGATATTTCGCTGGTTTGAAGGGTTGAAGATTGTAACAATAGCTACCACTAATTAGTCGAGAGTTTTGGACAATGCGGAGCAAGGAGCTTGAGTATGAATGACACGAATCCCCCTGCAGATCACGCTTTCGTTGACGAGAAGGACTCGGCCCGACCTGTCGAAGAGAATCTCAAGTCGCGCACGACCTGGAAACGATTCCTCTTCATGGCGATTTGCTGCGTCCTCGTTAGCCTGGCCTCCATGGTTGGTTCCGTGGTGGTCGTCTTCAGCTCTATCTGGGTGCTGATCAAGGGCGAGGTCAACCGTGAGCTGCGCGAAGTAGGGCAGAGCCTGGCAACCTATATCTATCAGAACATTCGTTTCCTGACATTCAACACTGAGGACAAGCCATTTCCATTTGGCAGCAAATGGCCGTCAGCGACTGACGAAGATTAGGCTAGACAGATAGTTCCCGCTGGCCCGGCTGCCAGTGGGTGAGATTTATGTGCGCCCCGCCGATACCCAGGGCGCGAACCCAGCGTGCTGCGGCGTCCAGCGTGACCCATGTTCTTACCTTGCCTTTGCGTGTCTCCGCCGTAATCGGGCCGTTGGGTGTCTTCGCCTCGACGTGAAATTTCGCGCCGCTGGCAATGATGTTGATGTTCTTGATAGCGCCGGCCGCAACCATCGCTTTCAACATGCGTTCATCCATTTGACGTCCCCGATAGAAGCTCGTTCTGTTCTGCGTTTTGCTCAGCGATAGTGATACCGGTCTCTGTGCAGTGCCGGCGAATCAGCATTTCGACCATATTGGCCACGCTGCGGTGTTCGCGCGCCGCGGCTTCGCGCACGGCTTCCTTGATGCCGGGCTCGATGCGCAGGTTAAGCGTGGAGATCTTGGTCTTTGCCATGCGTTACATTGTATATCAGAAAAAACGGAAAAGTAACGCATTAAGCATCAATTGGCGACGCATTCGGGTCAGCGGGCCGGTGGCGTTATACTGTGTTCGTCGGACCCGAAGTGGGGGCGGCAACAACGGGAGAGGGAGCATGGAACAAACCATTTTCATGATCTGCATGTTCTTTGGCGTAACGTCGGTTGCGCTGATTGCCTTTACGCTCCTGGCGATCGTGTTGGGGAAAGTGAAGGTCTAGACGCCAAAAGGCACCTAATGCGGATAGAGAGTATTAACGTCGGCCATGCCGAGACGATTGTTGTGGGCGAGAGGTCGATGGAGACGGGAATATTCAAGATTCCTGTTTATGGACCGGTCAGGCTCGCTACTGAGGGTTTTGCCGGCGACGCGGTCCTGGATACCGAGCATCACGGCGGTGTCGATCAGGCAGTTTACGCGTACAGCCTCGACGATTATGACTGGTGGGCGGAACAGTCTGACCGGGAGTTCTTCCCGGGCCTTTTCGGCGAAAACCTGACCATTCGGGGCCTACCGACTGATATGCACGTTGGCGATCGTCTGCTGATCGGTGAAGTGGTCCTCGAGGCAACGGCACCCCGAATCCCCTGCAAAACGCTTGCCGCGCGCATGGAAGACCCGGGTTTTGGCCCGGAATTTCGCAAGGCGGAAAGGCCGGGGATCTATTTTCGGGTACTCAATGCAGGAGAAGTGCGCGCCGGCGACGCGGTGACCGTTGTTGAGACGACCGAGCACGACGTCACCATCCTGGATCTGTTTCGCTACAAATACCGACTCAGTCACGAGGCAGACGAGCTTCGTCGCTGCCTGGATGCGCCGATCGCGGCGCGTATGCGCGTTGATATCGAGCGCAAACTCGAATCACTCTAGTTTCCACGACTTAACATAAGCGGTAAGTCTGCACTTGATCTTTTGGGCAAGAGATATCAAAATGATATCAAAATGAAGTGATGATCAGGGAGAGGACGATGATTAGAGAAGTGAAACGTAGCGTGACATCCGGTTACCTGATGCTCGTAGTGCTGACAGTAGTGCAATTGCTGTCCGGATACTGGGTATACACGCAAATTGCTGCCCAGTCCGTTGGCGGCACCATCGCGTCCATCCTGTTCTCGATCATCGTGCTGATCTGCTGGGCCGGGCTGTTTATGGTTCATCCGAATGAAGCCAAAGTTCTGCAGCTGTTCGGTAAGTATGTAGGAACCTGCCATGATGCCGGCCTGCGCTGGGCGAACCCGTTCTATGCGAAGGCGTCCGTGTCGACGCGAGTGCGAAATTTCGAGAGCGGCCAGCTCAAAGTGAATGATGCGAATGGCAGTCCGATCGAGATTGCCGCTGTAGTCGTGTGGAAAGTATTCGATACGGCGGAAGCGCTGTTCGAAGTCGACGACTACGTCAATTTCGTGCAGATTCAGAGTGAGTCGGCGCTACGTAATCTCGGCACCACCTATCCATATGAACCGCATGACGATAATGAGGGCATCGCGTTGCGCAGCAACCCGACAGAGATTGCTCAGGCGCTGCGTGACGAGATCCAGGATCGATTGTCACAGGCCGGAGTTACAGTTATTGAAGCGCGAATATCGCACCTGGCTTATGCACCGGAGATCGCGAACGCGATGCTCAGGCGCCAGCAAGCATCGGCAATCATCGCCGCGCGAAAACAGATCGTGCACGGCGCGGTGGGCATGGTTCACCTGGCACTCGACGAGCTGGACGAGAATGACATTGTGAATCTCGATGAAGAACGCAAGGCGGCGATGGTCAGCAACCTGCTCGTCGTGCTTTGCAGCGACGAGGCCGCGCAGCCTGTTCTGAACACAAGCAGTCTGTACACCTGATCAGGGCGAGTTAGCCGGAGCGATTCATGGCGGCACGCAAATCTTTCGCGTTGCGGATCGATAGCAAGACCTTTGAGGCGATGCAGCGTTGGTCGAAAGACGACTTGCGCAGTCTCAATGCGCAGATTGAATTCGTGCTGCGCGATGCCCTGCGCAAGTCCGGCCGCCTGAAGCCCCCTGAGGATCGGGGAGAAGACAGTGATAGCATCAAGTGATGGGCAATTTTATCGCCATCGCGTCAATCATACTGGCTCTGTTTGCGGCTGGTTGTATTGCGTATATCGCCTGGGCATTAACGTCAAAAGAGAACCTTCCGGACGGGCCTGATCGGCCCGACCGGAAAGACGATACCTAACGCCTGGCTTTCCGCTGTTCGCTGCGGCTCCTGGAGCCGCCCTGACGTTTTTCCGACCGCTGCGGCTCGCCGCGCGCCTCACGTTCTTGCTGGCGTTGCGGAGCGGCGCGTTCGCGGGAAGGAGGTGTCGCCTGGCGTTGCGGAGCGGCTCGCTCGCTGGGCTGTTGCCTTGCCTGGCGTTGTGGCGCCGGACGTTGTGCCATATCTCGCTCGCGGGGCTGTTGCCTTGCCTGGCGTTGCGGGGTCGGACGCTGCGCCACATCTCGCTGGCGAACATCCTGTCTGGCCTGCCGAACCGGCTCACGGTGTTCCCGGGTTTGTCTAGCTGCAGGCGTCGGTCTTGCCTGCCGCTGACGGGTCGTCGGCGTGCTGCGTTGCTCGCGCTCTCGCGCCGCCACCAACTCCTGGCGTTGTCGATTCGTATCGCTGCGCGTCGCTGGCCGGTCCCGAAACCGGATGGGCTCCTGCCGACGGACCGTTTGGGTGCGAGTGGCCGGCTCGGTAGCGCGTCGCTTGTAGTCACGATTTCGAGTCACGCGCAGATTCCTTGCCGAGCCGTCCCTGGTGTACTCACGACGGTCATGACGTGGACGCCAGCGGTCACCGTTGTAATAACGATTGATCGTCACATCGTTATTGCGGACATACGTCGTGTTGTAGACATTAACGGTCGGGCGCCGATACCAGTACCGGTCACGATAGGAGCGGCCGTAGTAGGGGTGGCCATGATAGCTATGGTGATAGACGTGCAAGCTGTCCGACATCCAGCCAATTGTGAAGGCAGTGGTCACACCCCAGAAGTACCCGCGGCGAAACTCATATGCCGATGTGTACGGGTAGTAGTAAACCGGGTAGGAGCGCGGGTAGTAGTAATAAACAGGCCGTGGCTGGTACACGACTACACGTTCGGGCTCGTAGTAGGGCACGTAGATCACGTCTTCGACGACCGGCGCAATTTCAATGACGCCGGCTTCGCGTGTGACGTTCTGATAGGAATCACTTTTAAGATTGCCGGCCGCGTAGGCGCGATCTCGAAATACTTCGATAGCCGAAACGACATCGCCCTGTTGTGCGACGACGGCCTCACCGAGGCGCCAGGTCCAGTCGATATCCTCGTTCAGAAGCTCTATGACTTCCGGGTAATTGAGGAGCGCGACGACCGAATCATCCCAATCGGGATCAGGCTGCAGTGACGAATCGCTTTCCAGCTCTTCCAGAAATCGAGCTGCATCGATGAGCTGCAGCGGATAGGCGGATGCCGGCAGGACGATGGCCAGCAGGTCATCCGGATACAGTGCAATCGGGCCGACGAGAACCTCCAGGTCGACGTCCGACATCAGCGGAATCTCTTCATTGCCGACGACGAGATCCGCGTTAGGGTTCTCCAGCGCAGGCTCGTAGGCGCCGATCACTTTGCCGTTATCGTCAACGGGCGACTGAGCGGTAGCGACCAACGGCACTGTAGCCAGCAGCGTCAGCGCGATAGCTTGGGTAATTGATTGCCTTTTCATTCCTGCCTCCTGGTCCGGTGATTCATCGGGGACCTCTTCATCGTGGGTTCAATGCTATGGGAGTGAAGCTGAACCGCCCCTTAATCGGGCAGGAAAAACAGGACTTGAAAACTTGCTCGTTTGGAGAGAACCTCTCATTCGATGCCTGTGACGGGCATCGTGGAGATTAAAACTAGAGTGAATTCATGAAGTCTCGAGCGGAACTACTAGCGGAAATTGAAGAAAACCGCTTAGAAAACAAAGAAATAAAAGAAAGTCTTAAAGAGCTTTCTCTTGCTGAGCCCGATGCACGTGACGGCTACAATCCGTACGATCACCCGGGTCAGCGCAAGGAAGTCCGCGATGACGCCGACGTTACGGCACGTCGCCGGGAGACATTTCTGCGCCAGCGATAGCCGCCCGGCTAGTCGTCGTCCCCGCCGTGCCAGGCGAGGAATTTCCACCCATCGTCGGTACGCACCAGCACGTCCGTATAACGGCCGTTCGACATTTCAATTTCCCCGTCCTTGTTTTCGAAGGCTGTCGAGTAGAGGTAATGGGCTACCGCAACATCGCCATGAACGGTAATGGACATCGGGTACAGTTCGTAGCGAACAACCTCGCCCATCTGTTCGGCAAATCGGCGCCATTTGGAATTTGAACTCTTGGTCCGAGGCGAGGGTGAGGTCTTGCCCCAGCCCATGAAATCCTCGGTAAGCATGTCGTCGACTTTGTCCTGTTCACCTTTCTGCGCAGCTACCCATTCGCGTTCGATCGTGAGCAGAACGTCGGCTTCATCGTCGGTCGTGTCCTGCGCCAATGTCGCGGAGACGAGCAGCGGGCCAACTAGAACAAGTACGAGTCTCGTGATTACATTCATTCCCTGTACCTCGGTGGTTTCCCCAAACCTGTTTCGAGTGTAGTCAGTATCAGGCAGAACAACAAACCGGTCAGGTCGTGTCGTCGCCGCCGAAAAGAAGTTCCGCAAGCTGCGCCAGCTCGCCGGATGGCAACCGAGTACCGGTGGCGCCCACAAAAATATCCTGCAGGTCTGCAGCAGACAGGTACTCGGGGTGGTGTGCCTCCAGGATCGTCGCGTACTCGAGCTCGATTTCTCCGCGGGCAAGGACGAGCTGGTACACGTGCAACGCGATGTCGTGGGCGCCGGTTAACCGCATGAGTTCGCCGACTGGTGTGCGAAGGTCAGGCAATCGAACGGTGCCAATGTAAAGCGTTCGCTTGCCGACGTCCCAACCGTCTTCTTTGAACGTCGCACCGATCGAATCGCCGGCCAGGACCTTTGAGTGCGCATCGTTGTAGCGTTCGTCCAGTTGCTCGACGAACTGCACGACAGCATAGGTACGACAGGTCGAGGTATCGCCATCGAAGCTGAACAGGCTCGAGCGACGCAAGCCCGCTTCGCTGGCCAGGACCTCGACTCCGTAGCTGCCGAAACGTTCCTTGATGCGCTCGCTGTTGAGATTGACCGACTCGGTCGCACAGGCACTAAGCATGGCCGCAAGGACGCTGGGTGGAAATTGAGTGTTGCGCATGCAGGGGGGCTAACGGCTGAGAGTGGATGCACAATATACTGTGCGTCGCGGGTCGTAAAGGAGTGAAATGATGCGCGCAATGATGCTCTCCGCCACCGTGGACCTGGACCAGAATCCGGCGCCATTGGTCATGGTCGACGTGGACAAGCCGAAGCCAGCCGATCGTGAAGTCCTGGTTAAAGTGTCAGTGTGTGGCGTATGCCACACGGAGCTGGATGAGGTCGAAGGGCGGACACCGCCGCCGGTGTTTCCCGTCATACCTGGCCACGAAATCGTCGGCAAAGTCGTCGAGCTCGGCGGGGCATGCCGCGAGCGGAATGTCGGAGAGCGGGTCGGTATTGGCTGGATCCACTCATCTTGCGGCGGCGATGACGAAAACCTGAGCGATGAGTTCAAGGCGACCGGCCGAGATGCAGACGGAGGCTATGCTGAATACGTCGTGGTGCCGGAATCCTACGCCTTTCCGTTGCCTGCTGAATTCAGCGACGCGGAAGCGGCGCCATTATTATGCGCCGGAGGGGTCGGGTACCGGTCTTTGCGGCTCGCCAACATCGAAGACGGGCAGGTCCTGGGTCTGACCGGGTTTGGCGGCTCCGGGCACCTCGTCCTCCAGATGGCCCGGCACCTCTATCCGGACGCGAGCTTGTATGTATTTGCGAGGAGCGCGGCGGAGCGGCAGTTTGCGCTGGAGCTCGGGGCCGACTGGGCCGGCGATACCGAGGAAAAGCCGCCCAGCGCGCCACACGCGATCATAGATACGACACCTGCCTGGCGGCCGGTACTTGCTGCACTGGCCTGCCTGCGGCCCGGCGGTCGACTGGTCATTAACGCGATTCGCAAGGAATCCAGGGACGTGGACCTGATGGCGACGATTGACTACCAGCAGCACCTGTGGATGGAGAAGGAAGTGAAGTCGGTCGCAAATGTCACGCGTCGCGATATCGAGGAGTTTCTGCCGCTTGCCGCCGAGGTTCCTTTACACGTCGAAGTGCAGCATTATCCGCTCGATCAGGCCAATGAAGCATTGCTGGATTTGCGCGCTGGCCATGTGCGAGGTGCGAAAGTCCTAAAAATATCTGCGTCGGATTGAATCCTTTTGGCGCGGCCGTGCATCTAAACACACTAATGCGGACAACAGGGGAGACACCTCGCATGCGAAAACTGATCCAAATCGGCCTTCTGGCCCTGGCAGCCGGTTCGCCGGCAGTAGTGGCGGACGACGCCGACTGGGTAGAGAAGAGTAACGAGCACGCGCAGATCGTTCTCGAAGTGCTGTCGAAATTCAGCCCGGAGGGCGCCGGTAGAATTGGCGTTGATGGTCTGGACGAAGAAGTGTCCGACCTCGGCCCCGGCATTTATGAGCGCAGCTTGCAGGCGACACGCGACGTGCTGGCTGAACTCGAAACGCGTGCGGCGAAAGAGACGGACCCCAAGGTCCGACAGGACCTCGGCATCCTTATCAAGGCACTCGAAGACAATATCTTCTCGTCAGAGCTCGATCGGGCCAACATGTTGCCGTACTTCAATATCAGCCAGACCGTGTTCTTCGGCGTGCGCGGGCTCATCGATGCACAGATTCCGAGAGAGCGTTACCCGGCGGCAGTCAGTCGCATTGAGAAGTACGCGGGACTTGCCGAGGGCTACGAGCCAATCTCGGAACAGGCCAAAGCACGCACGGCGGAACGCTTTGATATCGACGGCCTTGCCGGGCCGTTCGTAGACCAGGTCGAGCAGGATCTCGAACGCTCTGAAGCCTTCATCACGGGCATCGAAGGACTTCTCGCAGGTACCGACCTGCAAGGCTGGGAAGAAAGTTATGCAACCCTGGCCGGACAGCTTCGCGACTACAACGACTGGGTGCGCGCCGAGATCATCCCTCGTGCACGTACTGACTATCGTCTTCCACAGGCGATGTACGAAGATGCATTGCGCAACTGGGGCGTGTACGCGTCACCTGAGCAGCTTATCGAACAAGCCACCAAGGGCTACATGGACATTCGCAACGAGATGGAGGCACTGGCCCCATTGATTGCTGCGAAAAAAGGCTGGGACACACGGGACTACCGTGAAGTTATTGCCAGGCTCAAGGAAGAGGGTGCAATTGACGGCGACAAGCTGCTCGATCATTTCCATGCGGTACTGCGTGATCTCGAAGAGATCATTGTCCGCGAGAAGATCATCACGCTGCCCGAGCGCGATGCCGGAATTCGTATCGCAACGGCTGCCGAAACCGCGGCGCAACCGGCGCCGCATCTCGAGGTGCCGCGCATGATCGGCAACACAGGCGAGTATCCATCGTTCATTATTCCGCAGCTGACGCAGAACGAGGACGGCAGCTGGGTGCAGACGGACGATACCTATGCTGCCGGCACGTGGACTCTGACCGTGCACGAGGCGCGCCCGGGACACGAGATGCAATTCTCGAGCGTTATCGAGTCGGGTGTGTCGATTGCCCGCGCGCTGTTCGCCTTTAATAGCGCCAATGTCGAAGGCTGGGGGCTGTACGCTGAAGCCATCATGAAACCGTACCTGTCGCTGGAGGCACAGATGATCAGCCTGCAGTATCGCCTGATGCGTGCCGGAAGGATGTTCCTCGATCCGATGCTGAATCTCGGACTGATCACGCCCGAGGAAGCGAAAGACCTGATCATCAATGACATGGCTATCGGCGAATCCTGGGCGCAGAACGAGATCGAGCGTTACACCTACCGCATGCCGGGCCAGGCGACCGCTTACTACTATGGCTACAACAAGATGCAGTCCCTGCGCGCGCAGACCGAGCTTAAGCTGCGCGATGACTTCGACCAGCAGGCCTTCCACGATTTCGTCCTGGCACAGGGTTTGTTGCCGCCGGAGATTCTCAAGGACGCTGTCATGAACGAGTTCGTGCCTGGCCAGCTCAACTGAGGCGCTATACTGCGAGCTCCCAGGTAGACCGGGGGCTCGCATGTCTCACAATCTGGCTTGTTTTCGCTGCGGCGCATCGCTGTCGGCTTTGTCATTACCTTTGTCGCGACGGGATCAGTGTCCCGATTGCACCGCGGACCTGCACGTCTGCAAGATGTGCGTCCATTTCGATGAGTCGGTGCCGCGCAAGTGCCGTGAGGATGGTGCCGAGGACGTTACCGAGAAAGAGCGGCCGAACTTCTGCGACTGGTTCAAGCCATCCGACCGGGCGTACGACCCGCATCGCAAGGGCGAGGAGGACGCGGCGAAAGATGCGCTCGCCGCGCTGTTTGGCGATGAAAACTAGTCGTCGCGATTTTCTGGGCGCCGCTGGAGCGAGCCTGCTGGTTCCGCAGTTGTCAGCGTGTGGTGGCGTCGACAAGGTACCGGTTGCCTCTGTTCCGCCAAGCGGGTTCAATGCCGCAGCAACCGCGGAGCAGGTAACCGAAGGCGTCGACCTCAAGGGTAAACTTGCCGTAGTTACAGGCTGCACGTCGGGTATCGGCTTTGAAACCATGCGGGTGCTTGCAAAACGCGGTGCCCATGTCGTAGGCACCAGTCGCTCGAAAACGCGCGCGGAGGCGGCTTGTCGCAAGGTCATCGGCAGCACGATACCCGTGCAGCTCGATCTCGGTGATTTCGATTCAGTCGCGCGCTGCGCGGACGATCTTCACACCTTGCGGTCGCCCGTCGACATCCTGATCAACAATGCCGGCTATCTGGGGGGCGGCAATGAGCGGCAATTGATCAACGGTGTTGAGAAGCACTTTGCCATTAATCACCTCGGTCACTTCATTCTGACTAACCGCCTGATGGATCGACTGTACATGGCTTCGCAGGGTCGTATCGTCAATGTTGCCAGCCGCGCCGCCTATCGCAGAGCGCCGGATGACGGCATCCGGTTTGACGACCTGGCCATGGCCGATGAATACAGCGATTTCCTGGCGTATGGGCAGTCGAAACTCGCCAACGTGTTGTTCTCCCTGAAACTCGCCGAGTTGCTGCGCGGGACGCGTATTACGACGAATTCCCTGCACCCGGGCGTGATCAATACCGATATCGATCGCAACCTGAACCCGGTCACGCGATTCGGGTTCGGCCTGTTGGTATCCCTGAACGGAAAAACGATTGAAGAAGGCGCGGCGACGACCTGTTACGTCGCGACCAGCAGCAAACTAGGCAATGTCAGTGGTCGGTATTTTGAAGACTGCGATGCCGTTACCATCGAGAACAAAGGCCACATGCAGAACATGGCAATGGCTGAGCAGCTTTTGCAGACGTCGATCGATCTCACATCTGACTGGCTGGTTGAATTCAAAAAGCCCACGAAGCAAGATTTCGAGTGATGCAGGATGAAGCACAAAAAGCCCTGGTCGTTCTGTCGGGTGGCCAGGATTCGACGACCTGTCTTTACTGGGCAATAGACCGTTATGGTCCGGCCGCAGTTGATACGGTGACGTTCGACTATGGCCAGCGGCATCGGATCGAGTTGGACTGTGCTGAGAAGGTCGCCGAGATCGCTGGTGTCGGCAATACCTGTCTGCCCATCGACACGCTTTCAGCGCTGGGCGGCGACTCCCTGACAGACCCTGGTATTGATGTTGAAAACGAGGTTGACGACGACACCGGGCTGCCGAATACCTTTGTACCGGGACGCAACCTGATCTTTCTGACGTATGCAGCGGCGTTCGCATACCGTCGTGGAATCCGGAATATCGTGACCGGGGTCGCGCAAACCGATTACAGCGGCTACCCGGATTGCCGCGAAGAGACGATGGCCTCATTGCAGCAGACCCTACGGCTGGGAATGGAATCTGACGTGACCATTCACACGCCGCTCATGCACTTGAGCAAGAAAGAGACGGTGGAACTCGCGCGGGATCTGGGAGCGCTGCCGGCGATGGCTTACACCCACACTTGCTACAACGGCGAACGACCGCCGTGCGGGCAGTGTCCGGCGTGTGAACTGCGAGCGAAGGGATTCGAACAGGCGGGGATCGCAGATCCGCTGCTGACAGCCACATGACGTACTCGGCTAAGGAAATCTATTACACGCTGCAAGGCGAGGGCGCTCACACCGGTCGACCCGCCGTGTTCCTGCGATTCGCAGGATGCAACCTGTGGTCGGGCCGCGAAGAACACCGGGCCGAAGCTATTTGCCGTTTTTGCGATACCGAGTTCGTCGGGACCGATGGACCGGGTGGTGGAAAATTCGAGACTGCGGCGGAGCTGGCCGCGGCGATTGCGGGTGCCTGGCCCGGGGGCAGCACTGGCGACAAGCGTTACGTCGTGTGCACCGGGGGCGAGCCACTGCTGCAACTCGACACCACCCTAATTGATGAATTGCATAAGGCCGGGTTCGAGGTCGGCGTTGAGAGTAACGGTACGATCGTGGCGCCTGCCGGTATCGACTGGCTTTGTATCAGCCCAAAGGGGGCTGCACCCGTGGTGCAGTCAGCCGGCAACGAACTCAAGCTCGTGTATCCGCAGTCGGAGGCCGAGGCTCAGCCGGCGAATTTCGTCGACATGGAGTTTGAGCAGTTCTATCTGCAGCCGCTGGATGGCCCGGACGCTGCTGCAAACACGCGTCTCGCAATCGACTACTGCCTGGCGCATCCGCAATGGAAACTGAGTGTGCAAACGCACAAGGTATTGGGAATCGACTGAGCATGAATCATCGAATTGGGCGAAGCGTGTTCAGCCTGGTGGTTGGCCTTGTCGTGGCCTTCATCGCCTACCAGTGGATTACCGATCCGGAACCCCGCCAACAACGGCAGATCGAAGAAAAAGCGGTGATGGCTTCGCGCGCATTACTCGTGTCGGCAGTCGGCGTTGAATCGCTCGAGATCGTCGATCCACTGGCGCCTGATCGCAAGGTGGGCAAGGTCTATGTTTATGCCGAGGAGCCGGGGTGGGCCGTATCGGGCTACTACCGCCGTGACGAAGACGACCGCTGGCACCCGTACCTGCTCAACATGACTACCGACCTCGAGCTGCACGCCTTCAAAGCCGAAGACGCGGCGCTCGAGACTAGATGACGAAAGACGCAACCCAGCCAATCACAACAATCAAGCTCGTGGCGTAGCCGAGGCCGAGGATTAGCGTTGCAGGGTCAATGTCGAGGTTAGGGTCTGGATTTTCGTTGTACGTCATTGGTTCAATCCCTATTGTGTTGCAGTGAGATTGAATCGTCGCTCGTGGCCGCGACAAAGAAATGATCAGCCGGTGATCCTTGGCTGACTATTTGCTGATTGTTCCGTCAGGATTGCATCAGCTTCAATACAAGGGATTGATTTATAAGGCTACGCGGCCTGAAGTGCCGCTTTGTCTTCCTGCCGCCACTCGAACACGTTGAGCTCGATGAACACGAACGCCACGAGCCACAGGAAGGCATCCCAGAAGTCGAGGAAGTCGCCTTCGAAGCCCCAGTAGACGGCCGCTGCGAACAGCGTGGAATAAAGCACGTACTTGCCGGCAGTGCTGGCGCGCAGGGCAAAGCCCTCGAATCGACCGTGTTCCTGCAGACGGACGTCGATTTCGAGCAGGATCACGACGAGTATCCAGACGCCGGCGTTGATCACATCCACCCAGGCCAGGCGAATGATGTCGGTCAGGCCGGCTGCATCCACGACTGCTGCGGCATCGGGCAATTTGTAGAACTCGGTCGCAGTACTCCAATCGGCGCAGTTTGCCGGCGTGATTACCGTGTACTCGCCAAGTATGTACGGCCAGGACCACCCACCGGGTGGCAGCGCGCACACATCGGTAACGCCAGCCAGCAGCGACGCACCGGAAACAAACTGCAGGACGTCGATGTACCCCACGAAGGCCAGGACGATAACTGCAAAGCATGCAAACCTGAGCCCGTGAAGCGTCAAGGTAACGGACTTCGTGAAATGTTCGTCCTCGAGGACATACGTTTCGAGCTCGAACATGAGCAGCAGGATGACCCAGGCCAGGGTATCGATGGTGGCAGCATAGGCATCGCGGATGTCCGCGAGGCCGACGCCGTCAGGAAACCTGAGCGGGGCCGCGGCGTACTCCTCGGCGAAGAACCAGTAGACATTCATCGCCAGGAACGCGTAGACGGCGTACTTGAATAGCTGGAACAGCCGGCTGCTGCTGATTGTCAAACTGTAGCTCCCCCAAAGGTCGTTCGATTCTATGTGGGTAGAAAGGACGAACGCAATGGGTGGAGCATGATTTGGACTATCAGTCCTGTTGCTGCGATTCCTCGATACTGTCCGTTTCGATGCCGGCGTAGAAGACCCAGACGTTCTCTTCGCCGGTTAGCAGCTCGATGTATTTCGGATGCACGAAAATTGTTTCGCGTCCGGACTTCACTTCTCGCAACACGCCTATTTCACAAAGCTGCTTGAGGTAGACGGACGCTGTCTGGCGCTTCGCGATGCCGGCGTCCACCAGGTTACCGATACGGCAATACGGTTGCTTGAAAAGCACTTCAACCAGCTCCCAGGTATAGGTTTTTGGCAGCCGGTTTTGTACGAACTGTGCCGTGTGCTCCATGAGCTCACGAATCGACTTGATCTTTTCCGTGGTCCAGGTGCAGGTTTCCTCTACACCGTCGAGTATAAAGAGAATCCAGGATGCCCAGTCCTGATCGTGGGTGACGGTTTTCAGCAGGCGATAATAAGCAGCCTTGTTGTGGATGATGTAACGGCTCAAATAGAGAATTGGCGAGTCGAGCAGTCCAAGCTGGACGAGGAACAGAATATTGAGAATTCGACCCGTCCTGCCGTTGCCGTCGACAAAGGGGTGAATCGCCTCGAACTGATAATGCTGAATGGCCATGCGGACGAGCGGGTCGACGTCCTCAGCCTCGTGCATGAACCGCGACAAATTATCCAGCTTCCCGAGCAGCAGGCTTTGTCCGACTGGTGGCGTGTAGATGACTTCGCCGGTCATGCGGCTCTTGAGTGTCGTACCGGATTCAGCTCGGACATCCAGTTCTATACCTTTGATAGTACTACATATTTGTATGGCCATATCGGTGGTCAGCATGCCTCGTTGAACCATCTTGGTGCCCTCGTAGAGGGCCGTGCGGTAACGCAGGGCCTCCTTGGTGGCGGCGTCGGCGCGATCTTCGGCAATATCCGCGAACTCGAACAGCTTGTCGGTCGTCGTCACGATATTCTCGATTTCCGAACTTGCCCGGGCTTCGAGCAGCGGCAGGGCATTTACCAGGACAGCCGAATTCGGTATCAGCTCGGCAGCCTGCTTGAGTTCGGCCATGGCAACCCTGGCTCGAATGCAACGTTTCAGGATTTGTGTGGTCTCAACCAGTTCCGCCGGCGGTGGCAGGTCAGGCAAGTCGTTGTACGGTAAAGAAGCATTAAAATCAGTCACTTACAGGGCCTCCACGGGCGGCGGTGCGATAGGTCGATGCAATCGACGTATCGGGCTAACGTGTCGATAAAGTGAAGAAATATCGACAGATCGGCAAAACATGTCGATGATATCGACTCATTCGGTCAATATGTCGAAATTTGTCAGAAATATCGACATATCAGCGAAACCTGTCGATCGTATCGACTCATTCGATCGACGTGTCGAAATTGGTCAAAAATTTCGACACGTCCGGAGTATAGGTCGATTGGGTGTACATATTCGTGACCGAGTTGGCATTCTTGATAAGCTATTTCATTGATGAGGAAGGAGAATGAGTGTGCGCGGATCCAGGATGATTCCTAGAGCTACAACCCTGTTCTTGGCCGCTGCAGCCCTGGCCGGCTGTGGTGGTGGGGGTGGCAATGGGGCCACGGTCGATCCGCCGCCACCACCAGGGGATAACACGCCGACGATCACGGTCAGCCGCGTATTCACGTCGTTGTCATTCGATCAGCCCACGGTACTCAGGCAGGCGCCAGACGACTCATCAAGGTGGTTTGTTGGCGAAAAGAACGGGTTTATTCGCGTTTTTGCTAACAATCCGAGTTCATCCTCAGCGAGCGTCTTCCTGGATATCAGCGGAATAGTCGATGCTGCGGGTGAAGGGGGATTGCTGGGCTTCGCGTTTCATCCGGATTTTCCTGTCACGCCTTATGTTTTTGTCTCTTTCACTCGTGGCAGTCCGTTCCGGTCCTTCGTCTCGCGATTTACGAGTCTCGACGACGGCCTGACCCTGAATCCCGCAAGCGAGGCGATCATTCTCGAACTGGCACAGCCGCAGTCGAATCATAATGGCGGAGACATCGCCTTCGGGCCTGATGGACTGCTGTACGTCGGTTTCGGGGACGGGGGAGGCGCCGGTGATCCGTTCGAGAACGGCCAGAACACGATGAACCTGCATAGCGCAATCGTGAGGATCGACGTCGATGGGACTCCACCATATGAAATCCCCGCCGGTAACCCGTTCGATATGAATGCGGCATGTGCGCAGGGTTTCGGCGCGGCTGCGTGCCCGGAAATCTATGCTTGGGGTTTTCGCAATCCGTGGCGTTTCTCATTCGATACCGTGACCGGGCGGCTATGGGCGGGCGACGTCGGACAAAACGCCTGGGAGGAGATTGATCTTGTCGAGGCGGGCGAAAACTACGGCTGGAATGATCGAGAAGGCGCCCACTGTTACGATCCGGCCAGCGGCTGCGCTGACACGTTCCGCGAACCGCATACAGAGTACCCGCATGCCCAGGGACGGTCTGTAACCGGCGGCTACGTCTACCGTGGAGGTGATGTCCCGGACCTGGTCGGTTGGTACGTGTTTGGTGACTTCATTAGCGGGCGAATTTTTGCCGTGGAAGAGAGCAGCATGGAGGGGGT
>Ga0209567_10000205_pt1 | contig 31446 bp, 25 predicted proteins | sample COG_12_FD_184756 | JGI IMG/M metagenome (GOLD analysis project Ga0209567, IMG submission 184756) | Pelagic marine sediment microbial communities from the LTER site Helgoland, North Sea, for post-phytoplankton bloom and carbon turnover... | ecosystem: Environmental > Aquatic > Marine > Neritic... | reverse complement strand
GGTAGCATAATTGGTGACCTCTCCCAGTTTCCAACCTTTATTGGCCTCGAAAGGATAGACAGCGCCGTTGACAACACCTTTTTGCAGCATTTGGTAAGTCTCCGGCATGGGTTTCGGAACCGGTGTCCCGCCCAATGCCTTGACGACAAGGGCGCTGGTGCCATGGCCTCTGAATTTCAGTCCTTTCATATCTTCTATATTTCTGACGGGCTTGTCCTTTGTATGAATCAGCCCCGGTCCATGAGCATGCAGATACATGACCTGGGTATCCATAAGCTCTTTGGGCTGGAATTTGTTGTAGACTTCATTGACAACTTTTGTTGCAACCACACCACTGGTGTACCCGAGAGGCAGGTCAACGGCTGAAATGACAGGAAACCGGCCGCGCGTGTACGCCAGCACGGAAAAACCAACATCTGAGATGCCTTCGACGACCCCGTCATAAACCTGTCTGGCTTTTGTCAGTGTCTGGCCTGGAAAATACTCAACAACCACCTGGCCATTCGTGCGTTTTTCAACTTCCTTACACCAGGATTCGGCCAGTTTGCTCTGGATATGGGCGGGTGGGAAAAAATTACTGTAAGTTAGTTTTACACTGGCCGCTTCAGCTTTTATGGCGCCGGTTGAGCTAAAGAAGCCGAAACATAGAACGAGAAAAGTCAGTAGAATAGTCTTTTTCATGGTACCCTCCTTCGTCGGTGATGGTGAATTATCAGATAGCGAACTGTTCCGTAGGAATCTAATTATCTCCGCCTTGCACTAGTTGATACCGGCACAAATGGTTATTGAAGAATGCAGAATCTGCAATAATGCAGTCCACAAAACTCCGTTGCACGCAATTCTTTATCCTGTCCTGAAAAAACAAAATAGCTCAAGTCAATAAAAGTCTAAACCCTACTACCGGCTGCCTTCGATCCAGATTTAGGCTATTCTATAAAGCCTTTCGAAAAAGGGTTCTGATGTTCGGAGCCGATCATGAATATACTCGCATGCAGGTGTTATGGCTTTCTGAGGGCTTTGGTCTGCTTTCTTAACCCTCATGCTTTCCATTTAATACCCTCAATAAAATTATTAACCAGGGCGCTTGGTATTTGGAATTTCGGAGGTGCGTCAATACAAGATAAGAAATCAATTCCATTTTTGCAAATTGGAACCGGTTCCAGATCATTTAGATCAGGAAAATTATAAATCGGTTAAACGCTTTTATATCCAAATCATTCGTTTTTAGTCAACACAATACGGATTCCTGCAAATGGGGATCTGTCTTGTGATCGGGCTATTTATTCGCATACAGGCCGCGATTGCATTTATGATGGGTCTGGCAACTATTATCGTTCCCGGCTTAATCGTTATGCAGGATGTGCCGCATTTTGCCTATGCTTTTGCTTTTGCAGGTGGTGCGTTGGTTCTGTTTCTGAAAGACAGCGACACTTTCAGCCTTGATTTTCTGATCGGCACTCAGAAGTCGAATCACGTACAAAGCAATGCTGTTTATACTGCCCACATGGGGGCTCGATCCAAATGACATGGTCTGCTATCGGAGTGGTAGCGGCTTAAAATTTTCAAGGCACTGGACATTCCAATCGATGCTGATTACCCCTAATGATAGGGGCTATGATTTTATTAACCCCGATCCGACAAAAAAAATGGAATAAATGTTCAGAAATTGGATCTTTAGTTCCTGAAGGGAGTTTCAGACTAAATGAAGTTTGCAATGATGAGCAAATCCTTTCCTTTAATGGGACGCAAGAAACAGCGTCGTGACGCATTCTGGTCTTTGGCGCAAGACCATACGCCATTTCTTTATAATGTGGCATTGAAATATACCGGCAACCGTTACGATGCTGAGGACCTGGTGCAGGAAACGCTGTATACGGCTTATCATAAATTCCATCAACTGCGTGACAGCCGCAAATTTAAAAGCTGGACATTTACTATTTTGCGCAATCATTTTCTTAAATCACAGCGCAAAAATTCGCCCTTTCCGGCGGCTGAATTTAAAGAAGGGATCGATTATTTGCCGCAACTGGAATCGGTTGCAACGCAGCCGGATGCCGCCTCAATGTACGACCAAAAAGAAGAATCTGAAAAGGTCCAGTCGATATTGAACACATTGCCGGAAAAGTATAAAACTGTACTCGTACTGCATTATATGGAAGACAACTCTTATCAGGAAATTGCTGCGATGCTGAACGTGCCCATCGGAACCATTATGTCGCGTCTATCCCGCGCCAGGCAGGCCATGAAAAAAGCACTGCTGAAATCGATGCGCCATCAGCGCCGGGCTAAAAAAGTGATTCGATTAAACCAAATGAGGTGAACCGCAATGATGAACTGTCAGGAAGTTAAACAATGGCTGGGAAATCAAGATACGACGGATGAACGTGCGATGCAGCGAATCAGAAACCATGTTCAGCTTTGTCGCGCCTGCGAAGGGCTCTATCAAACCGATAGGGCGCTTGATGCCATTCTAAAGGAAGGTCTGCAGCCCGTTGATCCGCCGCCCGATTTGATTGCCCGCGCCCGCAGCAGAATCGAATCCGATTCCCGCACACAACCATCCAAGTTACTGAAGGTTTCGTGGAAAATGGTGTTGCCAGCGTTAGCGACGGCCGCCCTGGTGCTGGTGCTGCTGAATCCTTTTTCAGCGCATTTGCAAACGGTGGATGAGATGGTCAAACACAGCATCTCCAATCATATGGATACCGGTATGCAAATGGCGTTTCAGGCCAAAGAAGTTTCCGACATCGGCCAATGGTTTACGCAGCGGCTGGGTTATGCGGTGCCGATACCGGATTTGAAACGGCTGGGGCTTAACCTTGTGGGCGGTCGCGAATGTGCCTTCGGTAAAATTGAGGCGGCCCTTCTTTTCTGCAAGTCAAAAGGCAAACGCGCATCCCTGTATATGATCAATCCAGGTGATGTGAACGTTCGCTTTGAAGGAAACCGAAAATATATCATCGAAGAGGGCGATTATCAGGTCAGCATCTGGAAGGATGCCGGGATTGTATACGCCATGGTGATTTAGCCTGCTTTTATTTTAGAATCCTTTCGCGATTTTCATCTTGAGTTGCCAGCTCCGTCAGACCGCCTTTACCATATTTTCTAAGCTTCACACCACCGGACAGTTTCGGGAAGTCATCCATGATGCACAGTTCATCGGGCAGTTTATGGGGCGCAACCTTACCCTGCATAAATTCCCTTATTTCTTTTAAGGACAGAGTTTGGTCCGCGACCGGGATGACGCAGGCGCAGATGGATTCCCCCAGTACCGGATTGGGTGTTGCCACTACGGCTACCTGTTCGACTCTGGGATGCTCAATGATCAACGACTCCAGCTCATAGGGATAAATTTTATAGCCGCCGCGATTAATCAGATCTTTGGTGCGCCCGTAGATTTTAATATAGCCGTTTTCATCTTTAGAGGCCAGGTCGCCCATGAAGAGCCAGCCATCTACAATTTGTTTGTCTGTTTCTGCAGGATTATTCCAATAACCCTGCATGACATGCCATCCCTGAATCGTCAGTTCCCCGATTTCACCGTCCGGCAGTGGTCTTTGCGTGACGGGTTCCACCACCTGCATTTGGGTTCCCTCGACCGGTTTGCCGACATATTTTTCGCGAAGCTCGAGCGGAGAAGGGTAGGGGCACATGGTTGCCAGCCCCGGTCCGACTTCGGTAGCGCCCCAGAAGGATGTCAGATAGACGCCCATTTCTTTTTCCACGCGCGCGATCAATCCTTCCGGCACAATCATTCCGGCACTCAAACCGGCGCGCAGCGAACTCAGATCATAGTTGGGCCTGCTTTTGTGATTCAGCTCAAGAATGTAGTGGGGCGGTGCGCCCATTTGCAATGTTATTTTTTCGTGTTCAATTATCTGAAAGGCGCCTTCAACCTCAAATTTATCCATTAGAACCAGGGTTGCGTGCAGCAAAATGGGCTGGATCAAAACCGAACCGCAGCCATAGGAATGGCTCATGGGTAAAATACCGATAAACGTATCATCGGCCGATGCCGCGGTACCCAGCGCATATTCCCGGGCGCCCCGTATTGCAGAATAATGCCGGATCATAGCCCCCTTGGGCTGTCCGGTGGTGCCGGAAGTATACAATAGCATGCATAGGTCTTGCTGTGGATCCAGGGCAACGGACGGCAATGCTTTATCTTTGCCGGTTTCCATCAATCGGTCATAATCGATCACACCGGTCTCCTGGGCATTGCCGGCAACAATAATGTGCTCAAGTTGAGGCAGTTGGCCCCTAATTTTTTGAGTCTCTCTAACGTAATCGTAGACATCCCATTGGTTGAAAATAAATAGTCCCCGGGCTCCTGAATTTTTAAGGATGAATTCAGCCTCGTGCAGGCGATAAAGGGCGTTAATCCAGACAACAACAACTCCGATTTTTTGCAGGGCGTAAAAGGCGGTGATAAGCTCCAGCGAGTTTTTCATGTAGATGGCCACTCGATCGCCTTTTTCAAAACCCAAATCTGCCAGACCGGTTGCCAGCGCATCCACCGCGGCGTTGAGTTCTGTATATGTTATGCGTCGGTCACCGTCTACTATCGCAACTTTATCCGGTGATTCGGTCGCAGATTTCTCTATTACTTGGCCCAATGTTAAAGGTTCTAATGACTTCATCTAGCAACCTTTATGTCATGAATTTAGGATACAAATGGTTCAAAGGTTCAGGGTTCAGAGGTTGTAAGATTCTGCATTGCCGTTGTGTGCCTAAGCGGTTAGTTTGATCAAAAATATCTTGATACTATCCGTTCAGCCACAAAGACTCTAAGGCACAAAAATTACATTGAAATTTATTGATTCCATATCCAAAAGAGATTTTATGATTGGCCTTCTTAGGTTCACAATGATTTAAAGTACAGACTATCTCTTTGGGTCTTAGTGTCTTGGTGGCTAAAGCTGTCCGCATTAACTAACACTCATGCAGTGAATTCGTGGCAACTTAAAATCGTCATAGAAGGATTTACATATTGCGCCGGTACTGGCCGCCGACTGCATAGAGTGCCTGGGTGATCTGGCCCAGGCTGCACGTCCGCACGGCTTCCGTTAGCTCAGCGAAAATGTTGTCGCCGGACAGCACGACTTTTTGCAAGCGCTCCAGGGCTGCCGGGGCTTCCTTTGCGTTGCGCTTTTTAAAGTCAGCCAGCCGCTTGAGCTGTGATTTTTTTTCGGCTTCGCTGGCGCGTGCCAGTTCTACCGCCTCACTGAGCTGCTCCCCGTCGGCATGCGGATCGCGAAAGGTATTGACGCCGATGATGGGCAAATCACCGGTGTGTTTGAGGGTCTCATAGTAAATTGATTCTTCCTGGATTTTACTGCGCTGATACCCCGTTTCCATGGCCCCCAAAACGCCGCCGCGTTCGGTAATGCGGTCAAATTCCATCAACACCGCTTCTTCCACCAGGCGGGTTAACTCCTCGAAAATGAAACTGCCCTGGTTCATGTTTTCATTTTTTGTCAGGCCCCATTCGCGGTTAATAATTAATTGAATGGCCAGTGCCCGTCTGACGGACTCTGCACTGGGGGTAGTGATGGCCTCATCAAAGGCATTGGTGTGCAGGCTGTTGCAGTTATCATAGATGGCACATAACGCCTGCAGGGTCGTGCGAATATCATTAAACTGAATATCCTGGCTGTGCAAAGAGCGCCCGGAGGTTTGAATATGATATTTGAGCATCTGTGAGCGTTCGGATCCACCGTATTTATCCCGCATGGCCACTGCCCAGATTCGTCGGGCCACCCGTCCGATCACATTGTATTCGGGGTCCAGTCCATTGGAGAAGAAAAAGGAAAGATTGGGCGCAAAACTGTCGATGGGCATCCCCCTGGAAAGGTAGTACTCCACGTAAGTGAATCCATTGGCCAGTGTCAGCGCCAACTGCGTGATCGGGTTGGCGCCGGCTTCAGCAATATGATAGCCGGAAATTGATACCGAATAAAAGTTGCGAACATGATTTTCGATAAAATATTGCTGAATATCCCCCATCATTTTTAAAGCAAAATCAATTGAGAAGATGCAGGTGTTTTGTCCCTGGTCTTCTTTAAGAATGTCGGCCTGAACCGTACCGCGCACATGGGACAGTACGCTGGCGCGTATTTTCTGATATTGTGCATCGGAAGGTGCTTTGCCGTTTTCAGCCGTATATTTATCCACCTGCTGATCGATGGCCGTGTTTAAAAACATGGCGAGAATGATGGGTGCCGGACCGTTAATGGTCATTGAAACCGAAGTGTTGGGTGCACACAAATCAAAACCGTCATAAAGCATTTTGACATCATCCAGGGTGCAGATGCTTACGCCCGAAGTGCCGACTTTGCCGTATATATCCGGGCGAATGTCCGGGTCACAACCGTATAGAGTGACCGAGTCAAAGGCCGTCGACAGACGTTTGGCCTCATAATTGGCCGAAAGCATCTTAAAACGCTGATTGGTGCGGGCCGGATCGCCTTCACCGGCAAACATGCGGGTGGGGTCTTCATCCACGCGTTTTAAGGGGAACACCCCGGCCGTAAAGGGAAATTGCCCCGAGATATTTTCTTCCCGTAACCAGCAGAAAATTTCACCCGGGTCTTTGAACTTTGGCAGTTCAATCTTGGGTATGCGGGTATGCGATAAGGACTCGGAAAAAAGCGGCACCCTGATCTCACGATCGCGCACCTGATAGATCAGCTCATCTGAACTGTAGGTTGCCTTAATCTTTTCCCATTCCTCAAGTGTTTGAAGCGATTCTGGCTTCAGGGCCGCTTCGGCGGCTTTAATCTGAGCTTTAAAGGTGTCCATCAGCTGGCTGGCATCATCTTTCAAATCGCCACTGCTCAGCATATTGGCAGCTTCTTTCAGGTGCCACACGTTTCGGATGGCTTGTGCCTGAGCGTCTGTTTCACGGTGATATTCTCTGAGGTGATCTGAGACTTCACTCAAATAGCGGGTGCGTTCAGGCGGAATGATGATGGTTTTAGATGTTGATGTTCGCGTTTGAGATCGTGGCAGACTGGATTTAAACGATACGCCGGCTTTTGCGGCGACTGCATCCATGATGGCGTGATAGAGTGCCGTTACGCCGTCATCGTTGAATTTGGATGCGATGGTTCCAAAGACCGGCATGTCTTCCGGTGATTGATCAAAGGCCTTGCGGTTGCGCTGGACTTGCTTGCGAACATCGCGCACCGCATCTTCGCCGCCCCGTTTTTCAAATTTATTGACAACCACCAGATCGGCAAAATCCAGCATGTCAATTTTTTCAAGCTGGGAGGCGGCGCCAAATTCGCTGGTCATCACATAAACAGACAGGTCCACCATGTCGATAATGCGGGAGTCGCCCTGTCCAATGCCTGCGGTTTCAGCGATGATTAGTTCATATCCGGCAGCCTGTACGGCTTCAATGGCTTCACTTAATATGTCGGGAATTTCTGTCTGGGATTTACGCGTGGCCAGCGAGCGCAAATATACCCGCGGATTGCCGATGGCATTCATGCGAATTCGATCGCCGAGCAGTGCTCCTCCGGTTTTGCGCCGCGAGGGATCACAGCTGATGATGGCAATGCGAATATCTTGGCTATCATGCAGCATGCGTAAAATCAGTTCATCGGTCAAGGATGACTTACCGGCTCCGCCGGTACCGGTTATGCCGATTACAGGTGCTTTACGCTTGCCAATTTTTTTTGCCAGCTCAGCACGCAGGGCTGCCAGATCACCGTTTTCCTGGGCCTTGGCGTATTCAGCGGCCGATATCAGGTTGGCCACCAGCAATTTATTGTCCGGAGACAAATCATCAAATGCAAAGCCACCTTTTTTGACCGTCGTGAAATCGATGGCTGCAACCATATGATTGATCATGCCCTGCAACCCCAGTTGGGCTCCATCTTCGGGCGAATAAATTTTAGTAACGCCATACGATTCAAGCTCTGCAATCTCATCAGGCACAATCACGCCACCACCGCCGCCGAAAATTTTGATATGGGGTGCCCCTCGTTCCTTTAAAAGATCGACCATATATTTGAAAAATTCGATATGACCGCCCTGGTAACTGGATACCGCGATTCCCTGGGCATCTTCTTCGATGGCGGCGTCCACGATCTCCTGAACCGATCGATTATGTCCTAAATGAATGACTTCAACGCCGGTATCCTGCAGGATTCGGCGCATGATATTAATGGCGGCATCGTGGCCATCGAAAAGCGAGGTTGCTGTGACGACGCGGACGTAATTTTCAGGTTTGTAAACTTCGACCTCAGCTGTCATTTTGCCTCCTTAATACCGATTAAACATTGCATTTGTCATTAACGGTCAAGCGTGAGTCGAAACCAGAAGGATGCTCATTTCATTTCACCGGCATACATTCCCAGAATAATGCCGGTCTGCAGTTTGATATAGTCTTCAATACTGTAATGGTGGGCCAGATACCAGCGTCTAAAAGTCCACATATGCCCCAGGACGACGATATTATGAGCGGCCAGTTCCAGATTATTTTCTTTTAGGTTTATTAAATCGCCGGTTTTGGCGATGCGAGCCAGCGCTTTTACAAAAAGGCCCGTAATGCGCAGCTCATTTTCCAGAACGCGTTTTTGCCATTGAGCCGGCAACGACTGGGTTTCCTGATAAATCAAAAGAATAAAATCGCTCATCTGATGGCAAACCATAAAGTACTCATGGATAATTTTCACCAGGGCATCTCGCCCGCCTTTTGCCTGGGACATGGCTGCGGTAACACCCCGTTCGACTTCCGCATGAATAGCTTCACACACCATGTACAAAATATCTTCTTTGGAGGCGAAATATTCGTACAATGATCCTATGGAGAACCCGGCGGCTCGCGCAATCTGTCGCGTTGTCGTTTTGTGGAAGCCCTTGTCAATAAACAGTTGAACGGCAGCGTCCGCAATCTGTAGACGGCGGCGTTTAACCAGGTCAGGATCTTTGACTTGAGTGGGTATATCTTTTGTTCGAGGTAGATCTTGCATTATAACCTTTTGGAATCATATTAATTTCAGATATTGGCGCCTGGGCATCTATCTCCTGAACGAGCGCTCAATCAATAAACTACCATGTCTCTTTTTTGCTTGTCAAGTTTTTCAAACACAGCACCTGAATATGATATAAGCTATTGTTATATCGTAAATTAATACATTCTATGCTATCGGGTATGAACCGATTTGAACTTTATCGGTCGTAAGACAGACGGACACCTCAAACCGCAAAATGACCGAGCGCTCGATCATTAAGCGGCAATATCAAAATCGACATGTAATGAAGTGCTTCAAACACACGCAAAAGATCAAATCCGGGCTTGAGGATTTTAACAAAAATACGGTGGGTCTGAAATAAAATTGGTAAAAGATCAGGTCAGCCTGCGGTCTTCCAGTGCTGGAAATTCCTGCCGGATTGCATTGACCTGCTCAGGGTCAATTTCGGCTGTTATGCACGTTTCGTCTTCAGCGCCTTCAGCCACTACCTGACCCAGAGGATCAACGACCATGCTGTGGCCGGCGTATTTTTTGCCCTGGTTGGCACCGGCGCAATTGCATGAAATAAGAAAGGCAAGATTTTCGTGGGCCCGGCAGCGGTTAAACAGTTGCCAGGCCGCCAGCCGAACGTGGGGCCAGGCAGATGCGACCAAAAAAAAGGCGGCACCTTTATCGACCATACGTCGATAGAGTTCAGGAAAGCGCAGGTCGTAGCAGGTTGAAAGGCCGCTTTTGCCCCAGGGAGTTTCAGCGACGACAACGTCACTGCCCGGCTTAAGGATGGCGGTCTCCTCAGACTGGTATCCAAACAGATGGATTTTGCGATAGCGTGCGGCAATTTCACCGGCGGGATTAAATAAGATGCTGGTGTTATAGAACTGGCCGTTTTCGCATTCGACCATGCTGCCCATGAAAAGGTGACACTTGCGTTGGCGTGCCACTGCCTTAAAGTCAGTGACGATGGGGCCATCAATGGTCTCGCTGTCGCTCTTATAGCGATCAAATGAAAAAAAGCCGCAGGGCCAGATTTCCGGCAACAAAATCAGATCGCTGGGTGGGGCCTGGTCGATCAGCCTGAGGGTGTGCGCTACGTTTTTTTCTTTAGGCTGATCGGTCATCGCCAGCTGAATACTGGTAACTTTCATGGGATCTTAACCGAATTGTTCTCTCAGGATGCGGTGCAGGATCTTTCCGGTGCCGGTACGGGGCATGTCGTTTTCACCGATAAAAATCACCTGCTTGGGGCACTTATAACCCGCCATCTTGCCCTTGCAGGTTTTGACAACATCCTGTTCATTTAAATTGCTCTCATCAAAGCCCGGTTTTCGGATGATGACCGCACTGACTCTTTCGCCCCATTTTTCATCGGGCAGACCGATGACGGCACAGTCGAAAACACCTTCGATGTTGCCGACGACTTCCTCCACTTCGCTGGGATAAACATTTTCCCCACCGGTAATGATCATATTTTTCTTGCGATCCACTAAGTAGTAAAAGCCATCTTCATCCTGTCGGGCCATATCGCCGGCTGAAAAAAACCCGGAATTAAACGATTCCTCGGTTTGCTCGGGCAGTTTGTAGTACTCATCAAACAGCATGGGGCCCCGCGAGTATAATTCGCCGATTTCTCCGACAGGTACTTCATTGCCATCGATATCGAGGATTTTCAGAAAATCAGTACCGATGCATTCAAAGCCGATGGAGCCCAGTTTGCTCATCTGGTATTCGGGTTTCAGGATTGTGACCATGCCGGCCTCGGTCGATCCGTAAGCTTCGTAAAGTTTGACGCCCGGGAAAAATTCCATGACCGCCTGTTTCATGCTTTTGCGGCCGGGTGCCGAAGAGCATAGCAGTTTACGGATTGAGCTGACATCGCGCTTTTTGGCATCCTCGGGGGCATTGAGAATTAAGTTATAATGGGTGGGAATCAAGGAAACGAATGTGATTTTTTCGCTCTCAAAAATTGTGAGGATTTCTTCGGGTCTAAAGTTTAAAGCCGGGTGGATATAAGCCGATCCGCCGACATACAAAAACGTGAATGTGAAATAAATGGAGTTGATATGGCAAAGCGGCATGACATTCATGCACACATCGTGTTCGTTAAATCCGAAATCTACGGCATTGTGCAAATAATAGGCAATATGGGATTCGTGAGAGCGAATGACACCCTTGGGCTTGCCGGTTGTGCCGGAAGTGTAGATCAATATCCAGGTGTCCCGGGGAGCAATTTCGGCGTCCGGTTCCGTGTCCGTTGAAGCACTGAGAAAATCTTCATACATACGATATCCGTCCTGTGGTTTGCCGACAATCACATAATTTTGGGGGCCAATCTGTTTTAAATTGGAGCGGATGGGCTCCACCACATGAGCAAACTGATCGTGGACAACCATGGCCTTGGCGTCTGAGTTGTTGACAATGTATTCCACCTCAGAAGACACCAGACGAAAGTTTATGGGCACAATAATGATACCGGCTTTGGCAGTCGCCATGAACAGTTCACAGATTTCAATGCAATTTTCCAGCAATACGGCAAGTTTATCCCCTTTCTGCAGTCCAAGGGAAGAGAGGCTGTTGGCCAGTTGGTTAATGCGGCGGTTCATTTGAGGATACGTAAACGCGCGATTGGCGTCTCTTAAGGCCACTGTATCTGGAAACTTCTTGGCATTAATCTTTTGGATTTGACCGAGGTTCATCCAGTAACCCATGTTCATTCCTCCCTATCTCAAAAAATATGTTGAGCCCGTTGCCCGTTAGCCCGTTGAATAGATTAAGACATTATTTCTTATTTAACGGGCTCAACCGGCAACCGGTAAACCGGCTAACCTGATTAATCAATTTTTTTAAATTTATAACGCTCAACTCAGAGTCCTGAATTGAGCGATTGTCGAGGTTGCTGCAGCTACACGGCAGATGTTGTTTCGCTATAGTTTTCTATGCGAAACGGCATCTAACACAGTAGATGCGGTAAGATCGGCAATCCCGCAGGGTTAAAAATTTTAAAATAAAATGAAAGAATCCCTCTGCTATATATTTAATTTTTTTAAATTTATAACGCTCAACTCAGGACTGATTTTCTTCGAGCTGTTCGATAAACGCCTCCACATTGGTTTTGGTCTGCTCATCTGAGATCAGCCGCAAATCATTAAGATCGGCGTTGATCGTTAAACTGGGAACACCGGTCTCCCGCTCAAGGCGTTTCGGCATCCCGTAACTCGCGTTGGAATTATTAGGACAGCATTTTGCATCATGATAGATAATGCCATCGACTTTAAACGCATTCAGCATTTCTTTAATGTAGGTTTCTTTAAAATCGTCCGAGCGCACAATAAACAATTCCGTGTAGGCACGTGCCATGCTGTTAAAGGGATCATCGGGATCGAAGGCTGAAAAAATCCAGCTGTTGCAATATGTGGAGGCCAGGACATTGGCATTCAAATCCGAAAACAATTCGGAATGATCTCTCAGTCGGCCCCAGACCGGCATACCATCCCAATAGATCCGGTGCTGTTCATGCGGTACCGCGGCGATATTGTTTGTAACTCGGTCCTCTAATTCATTGAGTAATAATTGATAGTAATCATTGGCCTGCTGGGTACCTCTGAGGACAACTGCCGGTCCCATATGGATGGTCCCATCAAAGAAGGTAAACGGAGAGGGCACATTTCTAGCGGTATCCAGAACCTTTTTCCACAGGATTGAACACTCCTTGGACAATACCACAACTTGCTTAAGTTTATCGAGATCAAACTTATTGCCCGAAATATACTCCAGCGGTTTGATTAAATCCTTCAATTGCGTGGCAATTGAATCAATGTGGTTTTGGGTCACTTTACCGACCCCGCGGTGGGTATGGATACCGATTACGGGAACATCAAGTTCTTTGGCATACCAGGTAAACCAGTCCTGCACGTCGCGACATTGATTGGTGTTAAATGCGAGCACATCCGGCCTGGGGACGCCTTCAATGCCTTTATATGATTTTGCAATGGGCGTCGTCTTGCTCAGGTAGGCACCAATATCGGCGCGTAGATACGAACAGATATCCGGCGAATATCCTTGGGCATCCGCAATTGGCAATAAATCGGTGGCCATGCGGCTGGCACCCAGCATGGCACCGTGATTTTCGGGAAAAAAAACCAGAAACCCCATCGCACGCAGGATTTCTGCCGGACCTACACTCGTACACCAGGCAATTTTGGGTTCTTTTGCTTTGGCAGCCGCATCCAGCTCATAAAAATAATCGGCCATGATCTGGTTTAGTTTGCTGGCCGCTTTTAGCTTAACGCGCATAACCTTATCTTTATCAGTCGTCATAAATACACCTTCATATGTCAAATTGTCCTGCATCGATTATCTTCTGAACGCTGTTTACGGGCTAACGCACAGACTAAGTCAAAAGATGAAAAGTCAGAAGCAAGGAGCTAAGGCTGCATTGCATACAGCGCGGCGCCAATGGCTCCGGTGAGCTGCGGGTATTCCGGCACGAGAATATTCCGGCCGATCATTTCTTCGGCCATTTTAACCATAAAAGCATTGTGGGCCACCACACCGCCGGTCATGACCACCTTTTCGGTCAGGGCTTCCATTTCTAAAACACGTTTGATCATCGAATAGTAAACACCTTTGACGATATCCGGCAGTTTTTTGCCCCGGCGGATATTTTCCAGAACCTCGGTTGCCGAAAACACCGTGCAGAAGCTGCCCAGTTTAACCATATTCTTTGATTGGCCGGCCAGGCCGTCCATCTCTTCCAAGGAGACATTCAGGCGCATGGCCATTTCTTCCAGAAAAGCACCGGTGCCGGCGGCGCATTTACGATTCATTTTAAATCCGGTGCGCTTGCCCGAAGCGTCGAGCTTAATAACTTTGTTGTCCTGCCCGCCGATATCAATAACGGTGGTGGCAAACGGAAAGTACAAAAAACAACCTTTGGCGTGGCAGCCGATCTCTGTTTTGGTATCTCGGGCAAACGATACGTTATTACGGCCGTATCCGGTTGAAATGGTATTTCTAATTTCACTTTTTTGGGTACCGGCCATTTGTAGCGCCATTGCGAGGCAGGTATCGGCTGTGGCCGTAAAGTCGGTGCCGGATTTTTTAACGGCATGGCCAATCAGGTTTTTACTGTTATCGAGGATGGCGACTTTGGTGCGTGATGCCCCCACGTCGACGCCCGCATAAGTTATTCTGGAGACCATATTGCTATTTTGACTCTAATCCTTTTACCAGCGCGCTGAGCGTGTGATTATACGGCGTCTGGGTTGCTGTGCGGGCACCGTATTCAACAAATTTGCCGTTGATAAAATCAATTTCCGTGCGCCGACCGGCTTCGATATCCATTAACATAGACGGTTTATGATCGCCGGCATTGCGCATGTACTCCATGGCATGGGGATAAAAATCCCAGCCCAGATCGATTTCATTGGCACGGGCGACCTGGATGCATTCTTTTACGAGGGCATCGACGATCTGATAGACAATGGGGTCATTCATTGCGCGCGACATGGTTAAACCGGTGACGGCGCACACCGGATTCATGCAGGCATTCATAACGCTCTTGCGCCAGACCATTGAAATAATATTGTCGCTGTGCGCGGTTTCCAGTCCGCATTTGCCGAGCGCATTGGCGATGGCAATTGCAGCATCACGGGAGTGAGGGTCCATTTCCTGAATGTAATGTGGCGGGTGGTGAAAGGGAACTTTGACATGCGCCGGTCCCGCCAGACCGCATCCGTAATTGACGACGGCGCGCATCACATCCGTCTTGCCCAATATTTTTGCCAGCTCCAATTCAGTATCGATACCATTTTGCCAGCTGACAATTGCCAGGCCCTCTTTGTAAAAGCCTTCAACGGCTGATGCAATCAGCGGCAGGGCATTGGCTTTGACGGTGATAAAGATCACATCCGGGTTGTAGTCAGCTATTTCGTCAACAGTTGTGCATGTCCGGGTGACCTTGTGTTGCATATTTTCGGCGCCTTCAAGAATAATTCCAGGATCCTGCGCCGGCACCAGCAAGTCCGGAATGACATCACAAAGGGTGACCTCATAGCCGCCTTTGGCCAGAAAGCAGGCAACAATGCATCCCACCGGTCCGGCCCCGACCACTGCAAACGATTGGGGACTAAAATTGGACGCGTCACTCATGTTTTACCTCTCCTGTTTGGGCCGTTCGTCTATGACTCGCACCGCTTTGCCTTCGCTGCGGGCAATGGCTTTTGCATCGACCAGCTCAACATTAACGCCAATTCCCATATTGCCTTTGATATGGCCGGCTATTTTGCCTTCGATTTCATGTCTGCGATCTTCACCGGCTTCATAAATTTCTTTTTTGCCTTCCACCCGAATGCTGAGATGGTCCAGATACCCTTTTTTACTCACAACCAGCTGGTATTGAGGTTCGACTTCCTCAATTTCCAAAAGCAGTGCTTCAATTTGAGATGGAAAGACGTTCACACCGCTAATAATGAGCATGTCGTCCGAACGGCCGTAGATTTTGTCCATTCGAATAAATGTCCGGCCTTCATGGCCGGGCTCGCGCCACAGGCGCGTAATGTCTTTGGTGCGGTAACGAATCATGGGCATGGCGCGGCGCTGCAAGGCCGTAAAAATGAGCTCACCTTTTTCTCCTTCCGGCAAGGGCTCCAGTGTCTGCGGGTCGACGACTTCGGCCAGGAAATGATCTTCATTGATGTACAGGCCGTTTTGATCTGCTGCGTCATAGGCCACACCGGGTCCGCAAAGCTCGGTTAAGCCGAATGCTTCCTGGGCTTTGATTCCCATGCGCTCTTCGATTTCCTGCCGCATGCCTTCTGTCCAGGGCTCGGCACCAAATACGCCAACCCGCAGATTAAGCTTTTTAATGTCGACCTTCATTTCTTCGGCGCGTTCGGCAATTGTCAGAGCATACGATGGTGTCGCAAACAGAACATCCGATTTAAAGTCCTGCATAATGGTAATTTGACGTTCGGTCATTCCGGCCCCGGTGGGCACAACCGTACAGCCGAGGGCTGCGGCTCCCTGATGGAAGCCGAGGCCACCGGTAAAAAGACCGTGACCGTAGGCATTTTGGACTACATCTTCTTTGCGGATACCGGCGGCATAGAGGGTGCGGGCCATACATTCGATCCATTGATCCAAATCCTCCTGGGTGTAAGGGCCGGTAATGGGTTTGCCGGTCGTACCTGAGGACGCATGGACTCTGACTACATCTTCAAGTGGCACGGCGCACAGGTCAAAGGGATAATTATCTCGCAGATCCGTTTTGACGGTAAAGGGAAGTTTGGTCACATCTTCAAGGCTTTTGATGTCTTCGGCGCTGATCCCCATTTCCTTGAATTTATTTTTATAAAACGGTATCTTCTCAGATACCCATATGAAGGTCTCTTTCAGTTTTTCCAGCTGAAATTTTTTAAGCCCTTCCACCGGCATGCATTCAAATTTATCATTCCAGGGCATGATCTTCCTCCTTTGCAGGTAACAAAATTGTAATGAAAGCCAACAGATAAAATTTTTATAAAAACGTGACGGGCCACAGCGGCATAATTGCTAAGCAGTGTCCGTTTTAGCGTCAAACCGGAATTTTGAAAATTATCGTTGTAAAAATCAACCGGCCTTGGCGGCGGCTTTAAAGCCAAGCTCAAAGGCTTTAATATTGATATCGATAAAAGCCTTTTTGGTGGATGTCCGAATCGCTTCTTTAACATTATCAGCCGACACCGGCATAAGCCCGGTTTGAATCAACGAGCCAAGCAAAACCATATTTAAGGACATAAAATTGCCGGCCTCTTTGGCCAGGGCCAGGGCGTCAAAAGCCACCAGCCGGGCTGTTTTCTGGCGAATCAATTTCTGGAGTTCATTTAATTCCGGGTATGTGCCCTGGCCGATGGCCACGGTGAACGGCGGCAATTTCGCTGTGTTGGTGATCACGATCGTATCGGCATTGCATTTGTTTAAAGCACGCAGGGTTTCAGAAGGTTCGAAACCCACCAGTACATCTGCCTCGCCATCGGAGATGATGGTGCTCTCCGCATCGCCAAAAACCACTGCGGATTCAACGACACCGCCTCTTTGAGCCATGCCGTGGATTTCACTCATACGCACTGGGATGTCGGCCAGCAGTGCAGCCTCGCCGAGCACTTTAGATGCCAGCAGGTTTCCCTGCCCGCCGACGGCTACGATGATCAATCTTGTTGTCTGCATAAGTTTGTTCCTATCAGTTCATTATAGTTCTGTTTACATGTATGCTTTCAAAATCGATTGTGGCTTATCAAATACCTAATGGAGTATTGGAGCGAATTAGATTTCGGAATGCCGATTGCGGATTTCAGATATGCTGTACTTCTGATTTCTAAATCAGCAATCCGCAATCTAAAATCTGCAATTGATTTTACTCCATTACTCCATTACTCCAACACTCCATTGTTTATGAAGGCTTGACCTTTTCCTTTGAGCGTACCGGTACAATTGCTTTTTCCGGGCATATCTGGGCACAAACAGCGCAACCTGAGCATAGATCTGCGTTGATGCGAACCCGTTCGTCTTCGATATAGAATGCCGGACAGGCCAGCTCGTTTACGCAATCACGGTGATCTTTGCATTTTTCGTTGATATAAAAAGGCTTGCCCCTGGCTTTTTTAAGGCTCTGGGCATAAAGGGTGCAGGCTTCTTTGGAAATGATGACCGATACGCCCTCGTAATCGATGGCTTCCTTAATTGCCGCGATACTCTTATTGACGCGGTAGGGTTTGATGATTTCCACATGAGGAACTCCGATGGCGCGAACGACGTTTTCAATCGATACGCGGCCATAGCCTGTCAGGTTGAAGTCTTTCATATTAACACCCGGATTGGGTTGATGACCGGTCATCGCTGTTGTGCTGTTGTCTAAAACGACCAACGTAAAGTTATGGTTATTAAAAACCGCGTTGACCAGGCCGGGAATGCCGGAGTGGAAAAAAGTGGAATCGCCGATAAACGAAATAACCTTTTTATCCGTTGAAGCCGAAAAACCGCATCCCGTGCCCACCGATGATCCCATACACAACAGAAAATCCGCTGTTGAAAGCGGCGGCAGCACGCCGAGGGTGTAGCACCCGATGTCTGTTGGATAAATGGTGCCAAGTCCTTCAGCGGCTTTTTTAACGGCATAGTAAGTGGCCCGATGAGAGCATCCGGCGCACAGGGTAGGCGGCCGCTGGGGCACTTGGGGGACATCGGAAAGATCCGGTTTGGCCGCGGGGGTATACGGTATCTCAAAAAATTTGGCGATATTTTCTCTGACCTGTGCGGGGTCATACTCATAGAGGCGCGTAAACAGGTCTTGGGCTTTTCCTCGAATGGACAGTGTCAGACCTTCTTCCTGGGCAAAGGCCTTGACCTGCTCTTCCATATAGGGTTCGCCTTCTTCAATGACCAATACTTTCTCACAGGCTTTTAAAAAAGACTTAATTGTTTTTTCCGGCATGGGGTAAGAAAATCCCACCCGCAGAAACCTGACTTTATCCGCAATATCGAATTCTTTGATGGCGTCAGACGCGTAATTGTAGCTGACACCATTGCACACAATGCCCCACTTGCCATCGCCCTGGATGAAATTATACGAAGAGGAATCCGTGAGATCCTTGGCTTTTTCAATGTTTTCCAGGAGTTTAACATGCAACTTTCTGGAAACTGCCGGTACGGTGACCAGATTAAAGGGGTCCTTTACGAAATCGCCTTTGGTTTGAGGCGCCTTAATTTCGCCCAGGGTAACAATGGCGGAGGAATGATTGATCCGGGTGGTGGTGCGAAATAGAACCGGCTCCTGCAATTTTTCAGAAATTTCAAAGGCATATGAAATCATTTCTTTGGCTTCTTCGACACTCGATGGCTCCAGCAGGGGCAGCCCTGACAATTTGGCATAAAAGCGATTGTCCTGCTCGTTTTGACTGGAAAACATATAAGGGTCATCAGCGGTCAGAACAACCATGCCACCTTTAACGCCCACGTAGGCCAGTGTCATCAGTGCGTCTGCAGCAACATTGACACCTACATGCTTCATGACACACATGCTGCGCACGCCGGAGTTGGCGGCGGCTGCCGCCACTTCCATGGCCACTTTTTCATTGGTGCTGTATTCAAAATACAAATCGCTTTCCTGTGACATCTGGAAAAAATTCAAAGAAATTTCAGAAGAGGGTGTGCCCGGGTAAGTACTGGCAATTGCAACGCCTGCTTCGATTGCGCCCCTGGCAATGGCTTCATTGCCCAGGAGCAGCATTTTTTGGCCTGGACTTTCGGTAAGTAGTTTGTGCATGGCAACATCCTTTATGATTTTTTTGTATTTGAAGGCCGAGTCGGCGCATTCAATTCAGTTGATTTTTTAGCTATTTTTTAGATTTGTGTCAATTAAATGAGTCAATTTCATTTTTTTGTTGAATCTTGTGTTTAGCTACATTAAAGCTACATTGTAGATTCTGTCAAGCTAAAAGATTGAAAACCGTATTTGGATTGACTGGGTCCACCGCCCGTGCTTGCATCGCGCTCCGCGGGGCTGCGCTCGAGGCGCAGAGACCGCAGAGGAACTGGTTTTTTTCCTTTGCTGTTGAGAGGCCAGCAAAGTAAAATCGCTCACAGCTTCGCTGTAATAAAACATAATTTATAATTTAACTTATCTCGGTAAGTATACAATCAAGATCTATAATAGTTTCGTATTGAGGGTTTTAGCTTTTCGGAGGCCGACCTTTATATAGAGGATCAGATCGGTCATCCCGCCGATTAGGCGGGGCCTCTCACCGAAAAGCTAAATAAATAAAATTTTCAGCATACTCTGCGTCTTTGCGGTGAAATAAAATATTTCAATTTTGCTTATTGAAATTTTGCAAAAAGAATTATGATTGGAGAGAGGATAGCCTATGATTGTACGAAATCTAAACGATAAGGCGGTAATGGAAACCACCTATTTAGCTCATGGGGGAGCCATTGCACAAATGATTCTGGACCGCCGCATTCTTAAAGAAATTGGTTTTCTGGCGATTGCGACCCTGGAACCGGGAAAAAAAATCGAAGCCCACGTGGATCCCATGGAGGAAATCTATTTTGTATTGCAAGGCAGCGGTGAAATGGGTGTGGATGACGAAAAACAGCAGGTTGGACCGGGGGATGCCACCTGGATCCCAACCGGTTCATCGCATAGTCTGTTGAATAACGGGGATGAGAATCTGGTCATTCTCGTTGTAGCATCAGCGAATTGGTAAGAAACCGGCTACTGGCTGCTCGCTTCTGGCCGCTGGCATTTTTTGAGCCAGGGGCCAGTTGCCAGCCTGCGACGAGCTCAGTCGAGTCGAAGCCAAAAGCAAGCCCAGTTAATTAACCGGGCTTTTGCGGGTATAAATGGTTTTGTACTTCTCAGGCATTAGGGCCATGCAACTGGCACAACCGGCCTCTTCCTCGGGATCAAAGGCTTCCAGATGAACCTCCAGGCCGATTTCCCCATATGTATCAACCATTTCTGACAGGCGCGGCTCGTCATAGGTAGCCTGTCGTTCCCAACCCTGACGGGTCAGTTCTTCCTCCCGTGTCATTTAAATTACGCACCTTTGTATACGGGCTTTTTGCGGCCGAAACTTGAAAGACCTTCCAGGGCGTCGGCCGTACTGAAAATGTCATTCAAACGCACGAGTTCAACTTCCACCGCCTCGGCGATTGATTTTCCAACCTGCTCATCGATGATCTCATTGGCAATCTTAAGTGCCAGTGGTGCTTTATAGCCAATGAATTTGGCAATTTTGGCTGCAATTTCAGCAGCTACGCCTTCGGGCGGTTGACCGTTCAATAGCCGGGCTACATTTTCACTGCTCCCCATTTGAGCCAGCATTTTGAATTTTTCCGGAATTTCGCGCTGCCGGTATTTGTCCGGTTTTCCTTCAGATGCCACCTCTTCGATGGCGGATGCCACCTCGGCCGGGGCTACCCGGCGCGTAACCATACCGAGATCTTGGGCATCATCTGCGTTGATGGGGGTGCCGGTAAAGACATAATATTTGGCGAGCTCCGGTCCGACGTGACGAGCTAAGCGCAGCATACCACCCAATCCGGGAATAATGCCGATACCGGTTTCAGTAAATCCCATTGATCCGGCAGGTGTGGCAATGATGGCCTGGCAGGCTAAAGCAAGCTCGCTGCCGCCGCCTAAACTCAGACCGTCTAACAGGGCAATCGTCAGCTTGTCCGAGTTTTCAATATCCAGCAGTAACTCGTGGCCCTTGCGGGTGAATTTTTCGATATCCGCGATTTTGTCTGCTTTAATCTTGTCCACGAAATATTTAATATCCGCCCCGGCGACAAAGGCTTTACCGGCGCCCTGAAACACGATGGTTTTGACTTTGGCATCCGCCTTGGCTTCTTCAAATCGCTGCCTGAGCTGCTCAACCACGGTCTCATTCAAGGCATTCATGGCTTCGGGGCGGTTAATGGTTATGGTTGCGACGGTATCGTTGACTTCCAGATCCACAAAGTTAAACGCAAACGGTTGGCCGCTTTCATATTGCTGAGCTAAGACCTGCGGCATTTTGAAATCAGGGTATTTTTGGGTGATTGCCTCTACGGCTTGGTAGGTTTTTTCGATGCCGATCTTATTCATGATTTCAAAGGGTCCCATCAGCCAGCGCAGGCCGATTTTAGCGCCCCGATCGGTGTCTTCGATCGTCGCAACGCCTTCATCCACAAGCGCCGCTGCCACCCCGAGACAAACGCCGTAAAAGCGATCTTTAACTGCCTCGAGTTTGGACGCGTCGACATCACCGCTTAAGTCCCAGTTTTCGTTTTTATCCTTCTGGGTTTTTATGATATCAGCCGTGGCGTAAAAGGTTCCCAGCTCGTTTCCCAGGGTTGTCGAGGCGTGCACGGCAATCGGAATCCCGGTGACATTCATGAGCTCAAAAGGCCCCATGCCGATTTTAAAAGCCTGCTTGGCGGCTTCTTCAATGGTAGGGATGTCGGCTACTCCTTCTTCGAGCATGCGGGCGGCTTCGTTTAAAAAAGGCACAAAAAAGCGGTTTACCGCAAAGCCGGGTGCATCTTTTACAACGATGGCGGTTTTGCCGTGCAGCCTGGCAGCCAGAAGAGATTTTTCAAGAGTTGCGGCACTGGTCGTTTCATGGGGAATCACTTCCAGCAGTCGATTTTTGGCCGGGTGGTAAAAATAATGCAGTCCCACAAAGCGATCCGGTCGGGAGGTTTTATTGGCAAATTCGTGAACGTAAAAACTGGATGTGTTGGTAGCCAGAATCGTTTTGTCAGAGCAGATGCGATCCAGTTTATCAAAAAGTTCAAATTTAACCTGTTTGTCTTCAAAGACAGCTTCAATAACAATATCGGCATCGGCCACCATTTCAAAATCGCAGGTGCCAATGATGCGTGAGAGGACATCGTGCAATTGTTCTGAGTTGAGAATCTTGCGCTCAACGGCTTCTTTGAGCGTTTGTCGGATAATATTAATGCCGCGTTCGACAAATTCCTCTTTCATATCCACCAATATGACATTGATGCCTTCCTGGGCCATTTTTTGAGCGATACCGCTGCCCATGTTACCCGCACCAATAACCGCGATTTTGTTAATCTGAATCTGTGACATATAATCCCCCATGTAAATTGACTATTGAATAATGAATATTGAATATTATAAAGGGATGAAACCCAAGATTCATTTGCAAAAATGATATTTTATTAAAATTGAATTCCATCCATAAATATTCAATATTCAATATTCAATTTCATTTGTTCTTCCAAACCGGCTTGCGCTTTTCTTCGAAGCTTTGGATACCTTCGAGTACGTCCTCGGTTTTCATGAGCGTATTTAGAAAAAGGTCACTGACGCTTTCGATGGCCTGTGGGAACGGTAAATCCAGGTGCTTTTTGACCGCCTGTTTATTCAATCGAATAATCAGGGGACTGTTGTATTGGATTTCCTTAACGAGTCTATCGGTGGCATCGGCTAGCTGATCATCGGCGACCACATAAGAGACCATTCCCATCTGTCGGGTTTCTTCGGCGCTATAGCGTTTGCCGGTGGTGCAGATTTCAATGGCCTTGGCAGGTCCGACCAGGTGGGGTAGTCGAATGGCTGCATAAGGCGGTAAAAATGCAAGCTTGATTTCCGGCTGACCGAACAGCGCACTTTCAGCCGCCACAATGATGTCACCAGCAATGGCGAGTTCCATACCACCGCCCAGACAGGCCCCGTGCACGGCAGCAATCACAGGCACGTCGAGTCGATCGATCAGCTCAAAAATGCGGTTAAAGGTATCGATCATTTGCTGAACGTTTTGCGGTTTGTGGTCGGCGACTTCAACCCCGGCACAAAAGCTGGCGCCTGCGCCATTGATCACCAGACATTTCAGTTCATCATCGGTCGCAAGACTTTCCAGTTCGGCGATCAGCTCATTCATCATGTCAATGTCTAAAACATTATGTTTGGGCCGATCGAGTGTAATGCGCGCTACACCGTCTGCATTTTCGATTTTCAAATACTTATTTTCGCTCATGGTTCTCATCCTTAATGTAAATTTAAATCAAGCTTTTTGAAACACGTAGTTAATTTGCCCGTTGGGCAGTTCGTTGACAACGGCCTGCATCTCCATGCCGATCTGGATTTCATTATCCTTGAGGTCCGGGGCAATTCGACCAAACACTTTAAAATCACCATAATCTAAAAGAGCGATGCAGTAGGGGACATCTTCTTCGAATCCGATGGGAGCATATTGCAATTTACTAAAACTCACCAGTTTGCCATTGCCGCTGACTTCAAACCACTCTACATTACTGCTAAGACATTGATGGCAATCCATCCGCGGCGGAAAAAAGGACAATCCGCAATCTTTGCACCGCGTACCCATGACCTTGTTGTCTTTCAGATAATCGATGAAGTCATTGGTTTTGGTAATGGAAGTAAAACTGACCGTACCGAAATGTTTGAATCGATCATCTATTTCTTTCTTTTTGCTCATTTTTAGCCTCTCTCATTAGAATAAAAACCTCTCGCAAAGACGCAAAATCGCAAAGCATAAAAACTAACTTATCGTAAAGTAAAATTTTTCTTTGCGGTCTTTGCGGTTTTGGGTGGTATTTTCACTAATTCCATTAACGTCCAAGTATGGTCACATTGCCGTACAGCCCCACACCACCAATGTTATGCACCAGACCGATCTGTGGATCATTGACCTGGATATCGCCGGCTTCTCCCCTGAGCTGCAAAACAACGGTTCGGATCTGGGAGCCACCGGTGGCGCCAATGGGATGACCCTTGGATAGAAGACCGCCGTCGACATTCACCGGAATGCTGCCTTCCTTATAGGTTTCTTTGGCTCTGATCAGTTCCTTGCCTTCACCCGGTTTGGCAAATCCCAGGTTTTCATAGGCCATCATTTCTGCGATCGTAAAACAGTCATGCACTTCAGCGACATCAATATCTTTGGGGCCCACACCGGCCATCTCATAAGCTTGCTGAGCTGCCTGTTCGGCGACACTTAACCCGGTAAACAGGTCTCTACCTGCCAAATTGACAGTTGTGGTGGCGGAGCCGACGCCCAAAATCCAGACCGGTTTTTTCGAAAAAGATTTGGCTTTTTCTTCGCTGGCCACGATAACGCAGGAGCCGCCGTCGGCATTGGCACAGCAATCTCCCACGCGCAACGGGCTGGCGACCGGACCCGCCATGCGGTTTTCCGGGTCTTTAAACATTTCAAACTCCACCGGCTTACGATAAACAGCTCGATCATTTAACTGCCCGTAGGTTGCTGCCTTAACGCGGATCAGTGCCAGGTCGTCCAGGGAGGTCCCATATTTTTGCATATGCGCATTGGCGTACATGGCATAATAGGCGGGCATCATGGTGCCAAAAGGACTTTCCCACTGGATATCGGCTCCCCGGCCCATGCGCTCCTGGGATTCGGAGGAGGTGATTTCCGACATCTTTTGAAACCCGATCACGGCCACCGCATCGTGCAGGCCCGATTTGACCAGTGAATAGGCCAGTTTCAATCCTGTGCTGCTGGAAGAACACAGGGTTTCAACATAAAAGGTCGGTTGCGGGTTCAAGCCCAAATATTCCGCAAACACACCGGCCGGTGAACGCTGTTTGTCATATTCAGGTGCCGAGCAAATGATGGACGCATCGATGTCTGTTGTTTTCATCTGGGCATCCTGCATGGCCTCCCTGAATCCTTCAAATACCAGCTCCCGGATAGATCCCGGATAACTCCTGACAAATGTGCTCTGTCCAACTCCGACAATTGCTACTTTTCCCATATTTTCTCTCTTTCATATTTTTGATTTATTGTTTTCATTTCCTGGTTGAAATTTTTTTTTGCTGGTCCAGGACGCACAAAGGTTTCCGCCAAGGCGTACTTGAAGTACGTTGCAGGCGGAAAACCTGCGGAGAACGCCGGTCAGCGGAAAAAAGGCCATTCAGGAAATGAAAACTAGATGTATTGACCCCCATCTACTTTAATAACCTCCCCGGTAATATGTTTGGCTCTTTCAGATGCCAAAAAACTCACCAGGTAGGCCAGGTCTTCAGGTTGTCCAACCTGTTTCAGGGCACTTTCGGCCATGGCCATATCGATAATTTTGTCCCTGGCTTCGGATTCCTTCAGCATTGCAGTTTCGATCAGGCCCGGGGCTACGGCATTAACCGTGACGCCAAAAGCGCCCAGCTCCTTTGCCAGCGCCTTTGTGAATCCAATGATACCGGCCTTGGATGCAGAATAATTGGTCTGGCCGAATTTTCCGCGCAACCCGTTAATGGAGGTCACGTTGATGATGCGGCCGTATTTTTGATCCTTTAAAAGGGGTGCCACCTGACGGGTAAAGTTAAAATAACCTTTCAGGTTGACTTCCAACACTCGGTCCCATTGTTCTTCGGTCATTTTCCAGGATACACCATCCCAGTTCATACCGGCATTGTTGACCAGCACGTGCAGGCTGCCGAACGCCTCAACCGCGGCTTTGACCACTTTTTCAGCGTCGGCAAACGAAGCGATATCACATTTCACCGCCAGGGCCTTGCGACCCATCGCCTCAATTTCTTCTGCGTATTTTTTGGCTTCGGCCTCGTGTTTGCGATAGGTCAAGCAAACATTGGCGCCTTCGCTGGCCAATTCGAGGGAGGCGGCAGCACCAATTCCCTGTGAGCCTCCGGTCACCAGCGCATTTTTACCTTCGAGTAGCATAAGACCCTCCTCATGATGTGCGAAATAAGCGTTTCAAAGTTCAAGAAACGGGTTAAATTCTATGTGGGTGAATTTTTGAATTCTCTTTTCCTAAAATTAGAAAAGTCATTTTAGGTTATTGAAACTATTGCATTATTGGTAATGTGATGGAATATAGAAGTTAGATTAAAGCCGGACCGGGTTTAAGTCAATAAAAATTCTTGACATGCATATAGTTACATTGTAGCTATGACGTAGTTTCAAATTTTAGCCTTAAAAGCAAGTAAAAAATTTAAAAAGGAGGATAAAATGGCAGGCGTACCTGATAAAATTCATACCTGGCAGATGGTTCAACCCACTACCTTTGACAGGGAAACCAAAGAGAAGACACCGGGCAAAATAGAGAAAGTTGAGCTACCGGTTCCGGACCTAAAGCCCGGCGAAGCCCTGGTTGAGGTCGCCGGTTGTGGCGTCTGTCACACCGATCTGGGATATTTTTATGATGGCGTGCGCACAGTTTCAAAACCGCCCTTAACACTTGGACATGAAATATCCGGCACGGTGGTTGCCGGTGATGAGCAGTGGGTCGGCAAAGAGGTCATTATTCCGGCAGTCATGCCCTGCCGCCAATGCATCCTCTGTAAAACCGGTCGGGGCAACCGCTGTCTCAACCAAAAAATGCCGGGCAACAGCCTTGGGCCCTACGGCGGATTTTCGAGCCATATCCCGGTGCCCAGCGTGGATCTGTGTGAAGTCAAAAACAGGGGTGACATACCACTGGAACACCTGGCGGTGATAGCCGATGCTGGGACCACGCCTTATCAGGCAGCTAAAAGAGCAGATTTTCAGCCTGGAGATAATGTCGTGGTCGTCGGTATCACCGGCGGCGTTGGACAGTACATGGGGCAGACGGCCAAAGCCCTGGGGGCCAATACGGTGGTGGGTATTGCCCGCAATCCGGCTAAACTGGAGCGGGCCCTGAAATACGGGTCGGATTTTGTCATTAATTCAACCGACAAAGATGCCCGGGCCGTTTCCCAGGAATTTAAAACCATGTGCAAAGAAAATGGGTTGCCGAGTTTCGGCTGGAAGATTTTTGAAATCACAGGCGCTAAAGCCGGTCAGGAGATCGCCCTCAACCTGTTGAGTTTTGTGGGCAAACTGATCGTCGTCGGTTACGGACTGGCCAAGGCCGAATACATGTTCGCTAAATTGATGGCCTTTGACGCCGATATCCTCGGATGCTGGGGGTGCCTGCCCGAATACTATCCCATCGTGCTGGATATGGTCGTTAAAGGCAAAATTAACATCGATGCCTTTGTGCAAACGCGACCGATGAGTTCCATTGTGGAAACCTTTGATGAAGCGCACAAAGAGTCCCCGGATAAACGGATTGTGCTGACGCCCGACTTTTAGAAAGTAATCAATAGTGTTGCCGGGCTTAACGTAAAAAGGGCACCCGACTAGTTTATAGCCACAAAGTTCACAAAGAACACAAAGATGAGCACTTCAAGATCAGTCTAAAGCATTTTTGTGAACTTTGTGCCTTTGTGGTTAATATATTTCTCCAATAAGGCACGTAACGAATAAATATCGAACTTTAACGAAAATTATCTATTAATAAAGGAGGTAAGTATTATGGCTTTAGACTGGATGCCCCGTGACAACGAATTAAAAGACCACATGCTACACACCGATGCATACTGGGGAAAAGATGAAGATGCCCCCTGTGTGGTCTTTGAGAAAAGACCCCTGACAGATCCTAAAGGCAACGTACAGGAAGGCTTGTACGTTGCCTGGATTCGCCTGAACAATCCGCGTCAATACAACTCCTATACCACCGAAATGGTAAAGGGGGTGATTGCCGGTTTTGAAAATGCATCCTTAGACCGAACTATCGTGGCGGTGGTATTTACCGGTACCGGCCCGTTCGCCTTCTGCACCGGCGGGAATACCAAAGAATACAGTGAATATTACAGCCGTCGCTGTGATGAATACGGCCAGTATATGGAGCTGTTCAACCACATGGTGGATGCGATTCTGGCCTGCAAAAAGCCGGTCATCTGCCGGGTAAACGGCATGCGGGTAGCGGGTGGCCAGGAAATCGGTATGGCCTGTGATCTTGCGGTTTCATCGGATCTGGCAATTTTCGGCCAGGCCGGCCCGCGCCACGGATCAGCGCCTGTTGGCGGATCTTCGGATTTTCTGCCATGGATGCTCAGCAACGAAGATGCCATGTGGAACTGCGTCTCCTGCGAGATGTGGTCTGCCTACAAGATGAAAGCCAAAAATTTGATCAGCAAGGTCGTGCCGGTTTTGAAGGTGGATGGCGAATGGATGCGCAACCCCATGATCGTCACTGACAAATATGTCGAAGATGGTGAGATCGTATATGGTGAGTATAAATCCGGTGAGGCTGCTAAAGAGGCCCGGGCTTTGGTAAAGCAACATCAGGCCAATGCCGATTTTGAATTGCTGGATAAAGAGGTCAACAAAATTATTTGGACATTTGCCAACCTCTTCCCCGGTTGCTTGATTATGTCGATTGACGGCATCCGCCAGAAAAAGAAATATTTCTGGGATATGTGCAAGAATAGCAACCGGCATTGGCTGGCTGCCAACATGTCCGGTGAGGCCTTTCTGGGCTTCGGTGCTTTCAATACCAAGAAGATCACCGGTCAGGATGTGGTTGACTTTGTGAAATTCCGTCAGAATGTTGCCGAAGGCCGAGACTGGGATATGGACATGTTTGCGGAAGTTATGGGTAAGCCGCAAAAATAATTTTACCTGAATTTGCATCGTGCAAAATACAGGTAAAATCTGAGATTATATGAATGGCAGGACGGACACCCAGTGGTGTTCGCCTGCCATTTTTTGTACCAACCTAAAAAATCTGATCCCAATATCGCATGTTACATCCTTGCAATATTCAAGGTGGCAGTAATGCAATTTTCTTGACGGACCCTTACAGGTGTTGTTATTTGGTTTTAGCAATAGTTTAAACGGACTGTCATCAATCCGGGTGCAGATTCATCAAATATGACATCAACTTTGCCATCAGAAGCCACTATGACAACGCCCCATGGCGCTGTGCACATTCGTTCTTTTTGTCGCCCGGATGACATCAAGCGATATGCTTTTGATGGGCAGTTTAACGTTAGCGCAGACTATAAACCCCTTTATACCCGGCGGGAAAGCCTGGAAAAGATTGCCGAACAGGCCGATGCGAATGTGGTACTGGCGCTCGATGCAACAGAAAAAATTATTGGTTTTGGCGTTTTGGATGACCCCGATCCGCAGGAGCGCTGGATGGCACTGGGGGCGGGACTCATAATGGAGCTCAATGCCATTGAAGTGAGTCGTAGCTGGCGTTCAGCCGGAATTGCCCCCAGGATACTAAAATCGCTGCTGGATCATCCCCGGATCGAAGACATCATCGTATATCTTGTGGGATATTCGTGGACCTGGGATTTGAAGGGGACCGGCAAAAGCGCCGGGGCTTACCGGCAGACACTCATTAATATTTTTGAGCCCATTGGCTTCCGGCAATATGAGACCAACGAGCCGAATGTCTGTCTGAAACCGGAAAACTTTCTAATGGGTCGAATTGGCAGCAATGTTTCCCCGCAGATAATCGACCGCTTTAAATGGCTGCGCTATGATTTGAATTTATGGAGTTGGTCGGTCGGCTAAAATTACCTGAATTTTGCACGAGCCGGAGGCCTCCATCTGCTGCGTTATTAAGGCCGAGGCATAGTACACTATAGCCTCGGCCTTAAGTGCCTTGCATATGAAAGCCTTCAACTCGTGCGAAATCCAGGTATTAATTTTACGTTTGCCTAACCTGCTTGTCTTTATTATAATTCCATATCCTGCTTTATTTTTTATCCAAATTCAAGTACTACCCAGACACCTGAAACAACAGATATTGTGTTTTTTTAAGGATTCAACTGGATTAAGTTATTCAAAACAACTTTTGCAACATATTTATGAAAGAGACATACCACAGCAAAGAGGTAAAAAAATGTATGAAGATCGTATGGTTTGGCTAAACGGCGATTTTATCCCCTGGGAAAATGCCACCGTGCACATTATGAGCCACAGCTTCGGCCGGGGATCGGCCATTTTTGAAGTCATCAGCCTTTACGACACGGCACGGGGGCCGGCTGTCTTTCGACTTGAAACGCATATTGATCGTCTATTTCGGTCGGCTGAACTTCTGGACATGGCACTGCCTTATTCAAAGGAAGCGTTATGTAATGCGGTTGCCGGCACCGTGCAACGCAACGAACTCAGCCAGGGATTTGTAAAACTAATCTGTTTTTATCCGGAGATTTCGTTTGAAATTATCCCGCCCGACAGCCAGTTGACTGTTTCGGTATTTGCCTTGGATCCTGTACAGGATCTGGGGGCGCAGGGTGATCCGTTCACAGAGGGGACAAGCGCGTATGTGAGCAACTGGTGCAAGCTGGATCCCAGGACCGTTCCGATTGAAGCCAAAGCGGCGGCTAATTATTTAAACGGTATGGTCGCCCGTTTAGAAGCCCAAAAAAAGGGCTTTGAACATGCCATTATGCTGGATACACAAGGATTCATTGCCGAAGGTGGCACCGAATCCGCGTTTGTGGTCAAAGACGGGTGCCTGCTGACACCATCCACGGGAACGGTACTTAAAAGTATTACCCGTATGTCGATACTTGAAGCAGCGCAGGAGGCTGGTATCGAGTGCATTGAAAAGCAGCTAAAACCTGAACTGCTCGTTGAAGCCGAAGAAATTTTTTTATCCAGCACGCCCTTCAAGGTCCTGCCGGTCAAGCAGATCAATGATCGCAAACTACCGGATGCACCCGGACCTGTAACGCGCAAAATAGCCGAGCTGCTCAACGCGATCGTGGCGGGCAATGACGATCGTTTTGCAAACTGGCTCTATATCGTCGAATAAACCCATTTTGGCTATCATCGAACCATGCCAACAGATATCAAAAAAATCCTCGCCGGAGACCAACTGACCGGCGCCAGATTGATTCGGCAACTTGAAGATGGTGACCCCAGCGGTATGGCGGGGCTTAAAGCCATATTCGCACACACCGGAAAAGCATTTATTGTGGGTATCACCGGTCCGGCAGGTTCCGGTAAATCAACCCTGGTAAATTGTATTATCAGTGAAGTTCGCCGCAGGAAGCTGAAGATCGCCGTGGTGGCCATCGATCCATCGAGTCCGATATCCGGTGGCGCCCTGTTGGGTGACCGCATACGGATGCGCCGCCACACCG